>Ga0102962_1000288_pt1 | contig 26867 bp, 24 predicted proteins | sample SalPonF2_C_D2_MG_FD_84519 | JGI IMG/M metagenome (GOLD analysis project Ga0102962, IMG submission 84519) | Salt pond soil microbial communities from South San Francisco under conditions of wetland restoration - Salt Pond MetaG SF2_C_D2_MG ...
ATTCCGGGTCGGTGCCCGGAATGACGTCAAAAAGGGCCCCGAATGACGCCGATGGGCTTGGAATTATGTTAAAAAGAGCTCCGGAACGTCTTTGGGAGCGGGAAAAACGTTAGTAGTAAACGTTTACCTGTCAGGCTTCTAATTTGCTTTACATCCGTATAATTTATGCCGGCGGATTGTTCTAACTTGAGCAAGTTATTTAGATGGATCTCACTTCGGAAAAGACTGGCGTGGAGCCCATATATCGATAAAAGACAGAAAGATTTTTGTTATCTGCATGCTATTATTATTTAAAAAAACTTACATCAATTCCCTGCCAAGCGCTGCTGTCCACAAACGGTACCATTCCGATCGGTCAAGACTTAAAGAACACGCCTTAACGGCATCTTTTATGTGCTCAGGGTCATTGCTGCCGTAAATAGGTATAACGCCCACTGGATTGTGCATTAACCATGCCAGCGCCACTTGAACGGCAGACGCATCTTTGGATTCGGCAATTTCATGTATCACCGGCCTAAAGTGCCGGTACCGTTGATACAGTAATTCATCGGAAGTCTCTTTACCTGCTAATAATCCCTTTGCTATTGGACTATAAGCCAAAACGGCCGTGTTAGTTTCCTCGCAATAATCCAACAAGCCGTCATTCATAGGATCCAAATGCAAAAGACTAAATTCCGGTTGAACCGTTATTACGGGATGCCGTAAATATTTTTGTAATGCCTTTATCTGTGAAGGTTTATAATTACTAACCCCGATATATCTTATTAATCCCTGCTCTACCATTTGATTCAAAGCTTCGGCGGTTGCCGCAGGATGAGTGAGTGGATCACGCCTGTGTACCTGATAGAGATCAATGTACGTTAGATCCATTCTTTCAAGGGACTGTTGTACACTTTGCGTTATATGCTGAAAAGAGAGGTCATATCGGTACGGACCCTCATCATCGGTAAATCGTATGCCGCATTTTGAGGCTATAAATATTTTATCACGATCGGGTTTAACTTCTTTAAGACAATGTTTAAAAACTTCTTCACAGGTACCGTTTCCATAAATATCTGCATGGTCAAAAAAAGTAATGCCTTCTTCAATAGATGTGCTGAACGCATCTACGGCTCTGTCAATATTATCTTTTCCTACTTCATTGGGATCCCACGTACCCGTGAGGCCCATCATTCCCATGGCAAGACGCGAAACTTTAATGGAATCAGGCCCGATTTCTATTGTCGGGAGTGTATTATTTTCTTCTGCCATAATCAGTTCGATAAAGTACTATAATCCGAAGAATTCGTAAACACTTTATAATCCCAGGGTTTGAGGGTCATCCGCTGGTTGTTTGAAAATGTTGCTTTCTTACCGTTGAACAGGTCGTAATAAGTACCGGACAACTCTTTTGATCGTAACGTAATATTTTGAGTATCACCAGACAAATTGGTTATCACAAACACTTTTTGCCCATCTTTATGTCGAACAAAAGAATATACATATTGAGGCTTAGAATTGGTTAGCGGGATCATTTTGCCTCCCTTATCACCACTTAACAAGGCTTTATTTGAATTTTTCAAGTGAATGAGACGTGAATAGAATTTTCGATAATGACCCTTATTATTATTCCAATTAATTGGATCTTTTTGAAAGAATTTCAGTCGTTTATGCATTCCAGCTTCCTGTCCGTCATAAACGAGCGGGACCCCTTTAACAGTAAACGTAAGCACCGCAAATGCTTTCGCTCCTTTGCCCAATCGTTCGAATACCGTCCCATTCCAGGAATTTTCATCATGATTTGATGTGAATCGCATCCGGTAGGCATCAGAAGGGTAGGCAGCCTGTTCGTTATCTAATACGGAATCAATCGCTGTAGCTTTTTTCTTACCTTTGGCTATATCATTGAACAAATGGTATAAATTCCAGCTATACGTCATATCAAAGGCCTTATGCATTTTCGGTGATTCGGCTTCGGCTAACATAAAAACAGGTTTTACCTGATCTAATTGTTTACGTGCTTCAACCCAAAAGTCAATGGGTACCATACCGGCCACATCACATCTGAATCCGTCAATATTGGTAATCTGAACCCAATATTTCATGGCATTTATCATATAATGACGTAATCCGGTTTTCTTATAATTAAGCGCAATGACATCTGTCCAATCTTTAACGGGGGAGACAAAATTACCTTTTTTATCATGTTTGTACCACTCAGGATGTGTTTTAGTAAGCACATTATCCCAGGAAGTGTGATTAGCTACCCAATCGATGATAACATGCATCCCCATTTTATGGATAGATGCAACAAGGTGCTTAAAATCAGATAACGTGCCGTAATTGGGATTCACTTTTAAATAATTTTGAACCGAATAATAACTACCTAATGGTTCCTTCCGGTTTTTCTTGCCAATAGGATTGATAGGCATCAGCCAGATAATCCCCACACCCATATCTTTTAATTGTTTTAGACGGGGCTCAATGGCTTTAAAGGTACCTGCTTTTGTAAACTGACGGATATTTAATTCATATACCGTTTGATTTCTTGACCAGGCGGGATGAGTTATCTCATTCTTTGATACGGCCTGCTTGTAATCTTTGTTTGTAACCGGGGAGGTAAAACCGGTTACCCAAATAGCTAATGAAAGAAGTACGATTGACTGTTTTACGTGTAGTTTCATAATATGACACTTCTGCAAAAATTAATTGGAATACAAAAAGATAGGGTAAAATAATTTATTTCAGAAGCACCTTTTAAGATGAACATGGATAGGATATAGATATAACTGATAAAAATATAGTTAATAAAAATTCTGTATAGTAAAATTAATTTTAATTCGTTATTTAGATTGAGTAAAAATAATGTTATTTTCCAAATGGTTAAAAGTGTATAAGAACATATTTAATTCTTATATTTGTTGCTTAAGGAGAAAGGCATTTAATGTGAGAATCAATATAAAGGAGAAACCGTCAAATATCTAACAAATAATACGTTGAACGGTTATCTGATGCGAAATGTTAATGCATTGTCGTGCACCAAAATTAGCATAAACGAATAAAGAAGTTAGGGTACATAAAATACCATGAGCGATACTCAAACAATTGATAAAGTTGTAAAACAACCGTACAAATATGGGTTTGTAACTGATATTGAATACGATGAATTTCCCAAAGGATTGAATGAAGACATAATCCGGGCTATTTCAGAAATAAAAAATGAGCCGGAATTTATGCTTAATTTTCGTCTTAAGGCATTTCGCCAGTGGGAAAAGATGAAAGAACCTCATCATTGGGCTAAACTTTCGTATCCTCCAATCGATTACCAGGACATCATTTATTTTTCACGTCCAAAGACACAACCCAAGAAGGATAGTTTGGATGAAGTAGATCCCAAACTGTTGGAAACGTATGAAAAATTGGGTATTCCGCTCAGTGAACAAAAGATGTTATCGGGTGTAGCGGTTGATGCTGTTTTTGATAGTGTTTCCATAGCTACAACTTTCAAAGAGAAACTGGCTGATGCCGGAGTCATCTTCTGTTCCATTTCAGAAGCTATTCAGAAGCACCCGGAGCTGGTTGAGAAATATCTGGGTATGGCTGTACCTTATAACGATAATTTTTTCGCATCGCTTAATTCGGCAGTCTTTTCCGACGGGTCGTTCTGTTATGTACCGAAGGACACAATCAGTCCGATGGAATTATCCACTTATTTCAGGATAAATAATCAAAATTCGGGTCAATTTGAACGTACTCTAATAATTGCTGAAGAAAACAGCTATGTAAGCTATCTGGAAGGGTGTACGGCTCCTCAATTTGATAATAATCAGTTACACGCCGCCGTCGTTGAATTGATTACTATGGATAATGCAGAAATTAAGTATTCCACGGTTCAAAACTGGTATTCCGGGGATGAACAGGGAAAAGGCGGAGTATATAATTTTGTGACCAAACGCGGACTGGCAAAAGGTAACAATTCAAAGATTTCCTGGACTCAGGTTGAAACAGGATCCGCTATCACATGGAAATATCCAAGTGTGATTTTAAAAGGTGATAATTCAACCGGTGAATTTTATTCGGTAGCTCTGACTAATAATAAGCAACAGGCTGATACGGGTACAAAAATGCTACATTTGGGCAAAAATACCAGAAGTACCATAATCTCTAAAGGTATATCAGCCGGTGAGTCAAACAATAGCTATCGCGGATTGGTAAGAATTGGTCCGAAAGCCAATAATGCAAGAAACTATTCGCAATGTGATTCAATGTTAATAGGCGATCGATGCGGCGCTCATACTTTCCCATATATCGAATCCAAAAATAATACAGCGCAAGTTGAACACGAGGCAACCACATCACGCGTTGGTGAAGACCAGATATTTTATTTGCAACAAAGAGGTCTGAGTGAGGAGGATGCCGTTTCCATGATTATCAATGGATTCTGTAAGGAGGTATTTAAAGAACTTCCAATGGAGTTTGCGGTTGAGGCTGTTAAGTTATTGGGTCTAAAGCTAGAAGGAAGTGTTGGATAATAATATTTATAATAGTAATTAGTAACGATAAATTAATAGAGAAGTGTTAGAAATTAAAAATCTGCATGCCAATGTAGAAGGCACAGAAATTCTTAAAGGAATAAATTTAACAGTCAATGCGGGTGAGATCCATGCCATCATGGGTCCAAATGGTAGTGGAAAGAGTACCCTGGCTAAAGTTATTGCCGGTCACCCTGCTTATGAAGTAACGGAAGGTGAAGTCCTGTTTGAAGGACAAAATATACTTGAACTGGATCCGGAAGAACGCGCACGTTTGGGTTTGTTTCTGGCTTTTCAATACCCCGTGGAAGTACCGGGTGTATCAAATTCAACATTTCTGAGACAGGCTTACAATACTATCCAGGAAGCCCAGGGCAAAGAGGACCTCGATCCGTTAGAGTTCGATGACTATGTACATGAAAAATTAAAACTGGTGGATATGGATCCCGAATTACTGAAAAGAAGTGTTAATGCAGGGTTCTCCGGTGGTGAAAAAAAGCGAAATGAAATTCTCCAAATGGCTGTTTTAAATCCTAAAATGTCGATTCTGGATGAAACGGATTCAGGCCTGGATATTGACGCTTTACGGGAAGTAGCCAATGGTATCAATAAAATAGCCGATGAAAATAAAGGAGTTATTGTCGTAACTCATTACCAACGTCTGTTAAATTACATCATACCTGATTTTGTACATGTTATGGTAAAAGGACGAATTCTGAAATCCGGTGATAAAGAACTGGCATTAGAACTTGAAGAACGGGGTTACGACTGGATCGATGAAGAATTACAGGTAAACGGAGAAGCCAAGTAATGAATACAGTGGTAGATCAAAAAGAGAAAACATTTATTACAGATTTACTGGAGTTACGGGAAAAACAGACTCCGGTATCCGGTTTCTTACATGATTTCCGGGTAAATGCTGCAAAAAAGCTCCGCGAGATACCTTTACCGACAACCCGTGACGAAGAGTGGAAATATACCAATTTACGATCTTTGTACAGGGAATCTTTTGACCCGTTTTTTAATATCGATGATGAAGCTGATACTGAAAAACTCAAAAAATGGTTATTACCGGAAGCTTCAGAGTCTCTTATTGTGTTTGTAAACGGAACGTATAATGAAGGGCTTTCATCGGTACATGAACTGCCCGAAAATGTAATATTGAGTTCTATCGAAAGTGCGGCAAACGATTATCCTGAAGTCATTGAAAAAGAATTAGGCAAGCATATTTCCCTGGAAGATGATCCGTTTATTCCTTTGAATAACACTTTCTGGGAAAATGGCATATTCTTACATGTTCCCAAGGATACCAAAATAGATAAACCCATACATTTTTTATTCCTGTCAACTGAAAATGCGGATCATTATTTATCGGTTCCCCGGGTACTTATTGTAGCCGAACCTTTCAGCAAATTTACCGTACTGGAAGACTATCTGGGCCTCGGACAAAATGTATACTTAAATTGTCCGGTTACGGAAGTGAATTTAAAAGAAGGGTCGAAGATGTTGCACATCAGGACTCAGCGAGAAAGCCGGCAGGCTTATCATATCAGTCGCGTTGGAACTACTCTGGAAAAAACCAGTAACTATGAATCATATTCCATACAACTCGGTTCTAAGATATCCAGAAATGATGTCTGGGCCTCATTAAATGGCGAACAAATTGATTGTACACTGGATGGATTAGTACTTATTAACGGTAAACAGCATTCCGATACCCATACGATGATGGACCATCAAATGCCGTATTGTACCAGCCATCAATTACATAAATGTATAATCGATGAAGATGCTCATTCTGTTTTTAACGGAAAGATCTATGTTCGCAAAGGAGCTCAAAAAACTGATTCATTCCAGGAAAACCGGAACTTATTACTCTCGGATAATGGCACTGTAGATACGAAGCCGCAATTGGAGATATATGCAGACGATGTAAAATGCAGCCACGGTGCTACCGTGGGTCAATTTGAGGATGATGAGGTTTTTTATTTAAAAAGCCGGGGACTGGATGATGATAAAACTAAGGAGTTATTGAGTTATGGTTTTGCTTTACAAATAATCGAACAAATTCCTGTCGAATCACTTCGTAAACAATTAAGTGAGGCAGTCGCCAGATTTACTAAAAGTGGTGAAGAAGTAACGGATATGGCATGAGTACTACAACAAAAATAAAGGGAAATAATGCCTTGTTAAAAGATTGGAATGTGGAATCAATACGAAAGGATTTCCCAATCTTGACACGTCAGGTATATGACAAACCGCTTGTATACCTTGATAACGCGGCTTCGAGTCAAATGCCGCAAACCGTTATTGACCGGCTTGTAGCTTATCACAGCCATGAACACGCTAATGTCCACCGTGGCATACATTATCTTAGCCAGAAGGCGACAACTGCGTTTGAGGAAGCACGAATTAAAGTACAGAATTTTATCGGTGCCGATGATTCATCTGAAATAATCTGGACAGGCGGAACAACCGATGCCATTAATCTCGTAGCCCAGACCTATGGAAAAACCTTTATGAAGGAGGGAGACGAGATCATTATTTCGGAAATGGAGCATCATGCCAATATTGTTTCATGGCAAATTTTATGTGAACAGAACGGTGCCCGTTTAAAAGTTATACCTATTGATGATAATGGTGATTTGATTCTGGAAGAATATGAAAATCTCCTGAATGATCGAACCAGGATGGTAGCCATAACTCATATATCCAATGTTCTTGGCACGATAAATCCGGTGAAGGAAGTCATTTCAATGGCTCATGAAAAAGATATACCTGTATTATTGGATGGTGCGCAAGGAGCACCTCATATTCCTGTAAATGTGAAAGAACTGGATTGTGATTTTTATGCATTTTCAGGACATAAGATGCAAGGTCCGACCGGTATTGGTGTTTTATATGGTAAACGCAAATGGTTAGAAAAAATGCCTCCATATCGTGGTGGTGGCGAAATGATAGATAAAGTGACTTTTGAGAAAACCACTTATAATGATCTGCCGTTTAAATTCGAGGCGGGAACCCCATCAATAGCTGCTTCCATAGCATTAGGTTCCGCCATCGACTATCTTGAGAATATCGGTATGAACCGTATTGAAGCTTATGAAACGCAGCTTTTGGAATATGCTACAGAAGTTTTACAGCATATAGACGGAGTGAAGATCATAGGAACAACAAACAGGAAATCATCTATTATATCATTTATGATTGATGATATTCATCCTCATGATGTCGGTACTTTACTGGACAGGCAGGGTATAGCCATCAGAACCGGACATCATTGCGCACAACCGCTAATGACACGTTTTAATATTCCGGCCACTTCACGGGCTTCATTTGCATTATTTAATACCGATAAAGAGATAGATAAACTGGCCGAAGGAATTAAAAAAGTTCAGCAAATTTTTGCTTAATTAATCATAAGTAAGTTTTTAGAATTGGTTTACTGAAGTTAATTTTATAATACATTATTTTTAAAAACGTTATTAAAACGAAAGAAATTTAAAATAAAAAGGATCGAGTCATGCCAAAAATTGCAGAAATTGAACGAACGCCGAATCCTGATGCTATGCGTTTTGTTCTAAAAGAACCCATTAATCAAGGCATAACACGTTCATATGATACTCCAGAAGAAGTAAATAATGATGCTTTTGCACGGGATTTATTCTCAATTCCTCATGTAATATCCGTTTATTATGTAGATAAATATGTGACAGTTACACAAGATGGTGATGCCGACTGGTCTGAATTATTACGACAACTCGCACCACCAATAAGGGAAGCTGAAGCTATAGAAAATATTGAGGAAGATGAGGAAGTACATGCAACCAAAGAGGTTCAGGATTCTGATGATCCTCGGATGCAATTGATCAATCAGATGCTGGATGAGCAGGTTCGCCCATATTTACTTGCTGATGGCGGTGGACTACGTATTCTCGGTTTAGAAGGTAATACACTGAGAGTACATTATCAGGGTGCATGTGGTACCTGCCCAACGGCAACAACAGGAACTCTGTTTGCTATCGAAAGTATGGTTAAACGCATAGATCCTGAAATCAGAGTCGAAAATATATAGGCAGTTATTCTTTATCAAAAAGATTAACTTTGAATCAAACACATTAAACAAAACAGAATATGTCGATTAATGTAAGCGAAAAAGCAGCTAAAAGAATTGCTGAAATACGATCTGAGCAGAAACTGGACAATGATGTACCACTAAGAATTGGTGTAGTTGGTGGCGGTTGTTCGGGATTGACATATAAACTCGATTTCGATAATGATGAATCGAATCGTGATGAAAAAGATCAAATTTTTGAAAATAAAGGAATAAAAATAATTGTGGATATGAGGAGTTTCCTCTATCTGGCGGGTACAGAACTCGATTACACCGATGGGCTGAATGGACAAGGTTTCCATTTTAATAATCCCAATGCCACCCGCACTTGTTCCTGTGGTGAATCATTCGCAGTTTAAAAAATTAGTTTTATGCAAGAAGGACCTATCGTAAATAAAGTCGCTAAATCCGGACTTATAACTATCGATCTTCAGGAGTATTATGATGATACTCCTATTGAAACATTTGATCTTAAGGATCACCTGTATCAAGGACTCATCATTCGTGAAAAAGATTTTCGTAAAGCGCTGGATCAACACGATTGGACCCGGTACGCCGGTACCTATGTTGCCGTTCATTGTTCTTCTGATGCCATTATAGCATCCTGGGCTTATATGCTTGTAACAACTTATGCACAAGTTTATGCCAGAGAAGTATTTTTCGGCAACAGGGATGATGTCAGATTTGAATTATATCGGCGAAAACTAGAAAATATTGACTGGTCACAATATGAGGGCAGCCGTATAATTTTAAAAGGATGCAGCGATAAACCGGTTCCACCCAGTGTCTATTTATTGGCTACAAAGAAATTGTTACCATATGCCGAGCGTGTCATGTATGGTGAGGCTTGCTCTTTCGTACCGGTGTATCGTGAAGGAAAATAAAATAACTAATTAAACACATCTCATATCATTGGATAATTCACATGTATATGCTCTTGTAACCGGGGCATCGAGGGGTATTGGCAAAAGTATAACAGAAAAATTATTAGAAAGCGGTGCAAGGGTTGCAGGTACAGCTTTTTCATCTGATTTTGATAAGAAGTTCGTCGATAATCATCGTTTTACTGGCATCCATGTAGATTTGGCAAACAGATCAGAACTTGATGAAAAGTTAAAACCCATATTCAATGAGGACGTAAGTCCCAATGTGGTCATTAACAATGCGGGCATATCTGAAGATGTCAATTTCAGCGATTCCGACAAGGTATGGGAAGATAATTGGATTCGAACCATGATGATCAATCTCACAGCACCGTCCCTGATCTCCAAATGGGCTATCAACCGGTGGTCAAAGGAGCAAAATGGGATATTGATCAATGTTGCATCAAGGGCAGCTTATCGTGGGGATACTGAACAATTTGCATCTTACGCAGCTTCTAAGGGTGGTATGGTAGCTTTCACTAAAACCATAGCCCGCGCATTTGGCAAAGATGGTATTGTCGCTTATTCAATTGCACCGGGATTTATTAAAACCGATATGGCTGAAGAATTGATCCCTGTCTATGGTAAAGAATATTTGATGAAAGATGTGGTATTATCGGAAATAACACCACCGGAAGAAGTAGGAGAACTCGTTAATTGGCTGGCGTCAGGAAAAGTAAAACATTTGACAGGATCCACGTTCCATATTAATGGCGGATCTTATATGATATAAGTAGTAAATGTTACCAACCCGGATATGGTGGATATAAATGAACCGAACTGTTATAATGTAATCGATGGATATATCTAAACGAAAAGCTGATCATGTTAATCTGAGTGTATCGGGTACCGTTAATTATGAAAAAAAGACGGGATTCGAGAGATATGATTTTATTCATAATGCTCTTCCCGAGGTTAATTTTGATGATATATCTACCGAAGCTACTCTTTTAGGCCGAACCTTTGCCTTTCCATTATTTATTTCTTCAATGACTGGAGGTTATTCCCGGGCGGGAGCCGTTAATGCCATCATTGCAGAATTTTGTGAAAAGGAAAACCTTCCATTTGGTGTTGGCAGTCAAAGAATATTATTCGAATCATCTGAAATCACCAATTCATTTTCGATTGTTCGCGAACGGGCTCCTCATGCTTTTATAGCTTCGAATATCGGTGGAAGTCAGTTAATCGGAGGTTTGAAATCTGAACAGGTAAATCTCATTATAGAAAGTATAAAGGCGGATGCCATCATAGTTCATCTTAATCCGTTACAGGAATTGATGCAACCCGAGGGAGACCGTTCATTTAAAGGTATTAAAGAGGGAATTAAACAATTGGTTCAGGATACGGATATACCGGTGATAGTTAAAGAAACCGGTGCTGGTATTTCGGGTGAAGTTGCGCAGGAATTAGTTGAGTTAGGGGTCAAAGTCATCGATGTTTCAGGCGCCGGTGGTACAAGCTGGTCGAAAGTTGAAAACACCCGTGATAATAATCAGTTACATAAGGTATCTTTCAATAATTGGGGAATTCCTACCGTCGAATGTATTTTGTCTCTTAGGAAACACAATAGAAACGATTATGAAGTAATCGCATCAGGGGGGATAAGGAATAGTTTTGATATGATAAAAGCATTGTGCCTGGGAGCTGATTTCACAGCAATGGCACAACCGATCATTAAAGCGGTTATCGAAGAAGGTATGGATGGATTGGATGAGTCATTGAGAGTCTTGAAGTATCAATTTAAAACGGCTATGTGTTTATTGGGAGCCCGTACAATTGAAGAATTAGGGTATCATCAACTGAGAATGGTATAATTTGCATTAAGGATTAATATCCAACTCTAAATTGCTTATATTTTGCCTTTCTTAGAACAAAAAAATTATCGCATTGTTAGATAACAAGAAATTATTTACGGAACTTATTGAAGAACGTCTCAGAAATGTTGATATACCTGATCAACCAAAGACGTTATATGATCCTATATTTTATACACTCAGTCTTGGTGGAAAACGGATAAGGCCTAATTTACTGCTTCTTAGTTGTGGTATGTGTGGCGGTGATCCAAATGAAGCCTTGTCAGCCTCTGTCGCCATTGAATTACTTCATAATTTTACATTAATCCATGATGATATTATGGATAAGGCCGATACTAGACGAGGTGAAATTAGTGTATATAAAAAATGGAATTCACCGATAGCCATCCTTTCGGGTGATGCCATGTTCGCTCATGCGATTAAGCAATTAAATTATTACGGACATAGCAATAAGTTTGGGAAAGATCAGTTTATAAAATTATATGAGTTGTTTGTAGATGCTGTAATAACCGTATGTGAAGGTCAGGCGTTGGATCTGCAATTTGAGTCTGAGATAGATGTCAGTATAGATGAATATGTAACTATGATAACATCAAAAACAGCCGCCTTGATCAGTTGTTCCATGCAAATGGGTGCCATTATAGCTGGTACGAGTGAAGAAAATGTCCAACTGGCTGGTAAGATAGGTAGTGAAGCCGGACTGGCTTTTCAGATTCAGGATGACTTATTGGATGCTATTGGAGACCCTGAAATATTTGGCAAAAAGACCGGTGGTGATATTTACGAAGGAAAGAAAACGTATTTATCCATACTGGCTCTGAAAAAGGCGGATTCGAAGCAAAAAGCCTATTTAATTGAACATTTACAGAATAAGAATAAAGACGTCAAAGTTGTAATAGAAATCATTCAACTTTATAGAGAACTGGGCGTCATTGATGAAACCAAACAAACAATAGATTATCATTACCAAAAATCATTGCAATATCTACATAATTTTGGACATTCGGATTATCGTGACGATATTGCAAAACTTTTGAATTTGTTAACAAAAAGAGATCGATAAAGAAGGGTTTAAGAAACAGATTATATGAAGAAGGGACTAAAATTTGCTCTCCGTACCGGGATATTAATTGTTATTGTAATGTTTCAGGCTTGTGCCAACAAATACAATATCAAACGTGGCGATAGCCTGAAAGTGGCTTTTGACAAAGCTGTACATGTCTATAAAGCGCATAAATATGATGAGGCCGCACAATCTTTTGAGACAGTATTATCACTCGGACGGGGAACAGGATATGCGAAAGAAGCTCAATACTATTTAGCTGAAAGCTATTTTAAAGATAAACAATATTTATTAGCCGCTTCCGAATACAAACGCTATAACACATTTTACCCCAAAGATCAGCGGCATCAGGAAGTACAGTATAAAGAAGCTCTGTGCTATTATAAAATCAGTCCTGATTATAAACTGGATCAATCTAAAACGAGAAAATCTATTGAACTCTTTCAGCTTTTTATCTCTAAATATCCCAATTCGAAATTAGCCGATCAGGCCGGTAAATATATAGATAAGATGAGGGATAAGCTTGCTCATAAAATGTTAGGTGCTGCTGATTTATATCAACGCCTAAGAGACTATAAGGCAGCAGCATTATATTATGGCTTAACAATGGATAATTACCCCGAAACAAAATGGGCAGAAGTTGCTCTTGCCAATCAGATTCACGCATATGTATTACTTGCTCAAAACAGCGTACCTTCTAAACAGGAAGAAAGGTTTAGTAAAGCGGTTGATTCCTATCAAAAGTATATGCAGCTATTTCCCAAAGGAAAGAATCGCGATATAGCCGAGAACAATTATAAAACGGCGAAAAAGGCCCTTAACGAATTAGCAAGTAGTAATAAGCGGGCCTCAAATGACTAAGAGGGTGGGAGTACTGGGTGGAACTTTCGATCCTGTACATAATGGTCACCTGACTATTGCCCTTGCTTTCATAAACAGTGGGTATATTGATGAATTATGGATAATGCCCGCCCCCGATCCGCCTCATAAAAAAAATCAAAAAGTAACTCCTTATAAGATCAGGAAGGAGTTATTAACGATTGCCTTTCATGATATTCCCAATATTCATATCAGTGATTTTGAGAATAATTTAGAGAAACCTTCCTATACACTTCGAACGATAAGGGCTTTAAAAAAAAGATATCCACAGTTACATTTTATACTATGTCTGGGCAGTGATAGTATCGTTCAGCTTGACACCTGGTATCATTATGAAGAGTTGATTAACGAAACAGAATTTCTAATTGCTCATCGTCCGGGTTATAACACTGGCGATCTGCCAAAATTCTTTCATAACAAATGTTCTTTTGTTGAACATGAACCGATTGATATCTCTTCCTCCGGCTTAAAATATAAACTCAGAAAAGGAGAGCCGGTTGCGGGGTTGCTACCTGTTAATGTATTGAAACGCATAAGAGAACTTGATTTATATCAATAAATCATTTTACTTACGCTTTCTTTGAAAATATTTTTTTAACAGGGCTTCTGACTCATTTTCCATAATTCCTTGAATAACTTCTATTTGGTGGTTCAGGCGTGTATCCTGTATTATATCGTAGATGCTTCCGCATGCGCCCATTTTCGGATCGGTTGCACTGTATATAATGCGATCAAGTCGTGATAAAACAAGAGCTCCGGCACACATAGGGCAGGGTTCAAGTGTAACATATAATGAGCATCCTGAAAGTAATTTGGAATCAAGAGTCTGACAAGCGGCCGAGATGGCAAGTATTTCAGCATGAGCCGTCGGATCTTTTAAACGTTCAACCTGGTTATAACCTTTACCTACGATGTGTCCATTATGAACAATAACAGCACCAACCGGTACTTCATCTTCCATAAATGCTTGCTCTGCCTCGAGTAAGGCTTGCTGCATGTAATGATGATGCTGCTTTGTAAAAAAAAATGTGTCGAATGTATCTATATTTGTGGTCATTTGTAAATAGTATGGGTCAGTAGCTTTTATATAATCAACAATTTGTATATCATTTTTCACCAAATAGAATATGTACTATATGAAAAAAGTCGAAAAACAGATCAAAGAATATATAAAGAAGAATATTCGAAATATACCTGATTTCCCACAACCCGGAATTCAATTTAAGGACATTACACCCATTTTGAAAGATCCTGATGCTCTTGAATTGACTTCATGGCTGTTAGCACGCCCATTTGAAGATAAAAAAATAGATTTGGTAGTTGGCCTGGAGGCTCGAGGATTTTTATTTGGCACTAACCTTGCAATGAATTTAAATGCCGGATTTGTACCAATTAGAAAACCAAATAAACTACCGGCCGAAACATTATCTATCTCTTATGATTTAGAGTATGGTATGGATTCACTGGAGATTCATAACGATTCCATATCGAAAGGGGATAAAGTTGTTATTCATGACGATCTAATTGCCACAGGAGGATCTGCGGTGGCTGCTTATGAGTTAATAAAGAAGCTCGGTGGTGAAGTTATTGGTTTTTCTTTTATTATAGGTCTCAAGGATTTAAGAGGTAAAAATAATTTACCAACGGATATACCTATAGATATTCTCATAGAATTATAATGATTTATAAATGTTTTTTTAAAAACAGAGGGATAAGGTGATAAAAACATGATCTTTGAAATTTTTAGTAATAATGATTAAATAACTTAAATTGTTTTGACTGACTATTATATGGTTAGTAATTTGATTCCAAATATTAATAAGCTTTACAATAAAAACAGGACTAACAATAAGTAATCATCTAACACTATTATTATGAAGAATAATGCGAGACTGAACCTTTTAGGAAAAATAATGACAGCAGCCATGCTGTTATTTGTCACGGCTTGTTCGAGTTCACTCGTTATAAAGAAAGTGGATTTCGCTCAACCCCTAGAATCCGTACTTACACCCAATAGTAAGGGCATTGTGCAAGACGCACGTATAGGTTTAAAATTTAATGTTATGCCTTTACAATATGCCGAAACTAAAGACACGACATCTGTTACAACACAAGATGTACGTCTTATTAGAGGGCATGCAGGATATTATTTTGTAACAGCACGAGGTTTTAATGATGTATTTGTTATGGAACCATCTGATGGTACTTTAAAACTGAAGAAAAAAATCCATATAACTGACCAGGGCCTTCAAAATCCGGCTTTTAATCAGCGAACACCATATGTCCAATTATTGGATGGATCTTCAGCTTCATATAACTTGACAAAAGATGGAATTAAAGGGAAAGAGAAATAATTATGGATTTTAAAGTATTTAATAAAACTAAACAGATTGCTGCGCTGCTGTTATTTTTAATGGTAAGTGTGTCTTTAACTATGCAAGCTGAGGCTCAGAATGCCCAGAATCAATCTGATTATAAAATTGTGCAATCTTATAAAAAAGATTATGCAAGTTTGAGCAAAATGGTCGATCAGGCAACGAGTGTATCAGAAATTGATTCTGTAATCACACAAATAAATAATCTGAGTAGCACATATTCATCTCATAAACAATTACTGGATAATGCACTTTATCCTGACACTTATGAAGCCCAACTGCAAAAATTGCAACAACAGGCACATACTACCGAGTCACGTTTGACTGTAATGCAAAATCAAAGTCAAAAACTGGCCCAGTTAAATCAGCAGGTAGCCGATTATTCCAGTCAGCTTAAAAAGATGAATTCCACGACAGATTCATTGAGCACCCTGATGAAAAAAACGTCGAGTAGTAATGCTCGAATGTCTCGTGTAATCCGTGAATACAGAGAAAGCATAAAAAAACGTAACGATTTTATTTCTTCTGTAATTGATTCACTGTTTGTCACGTATAACAACCTGAAACTGCCTTCAGTAAAAAGTGAATCCGGTGCAAAAACACAAATGGGAACCAATGGCAATGCACTGAAATTAATTCAGAATATTGCAGCTGAAAATTCATCATTCCTGGACGCTCATCCGACATTGTCTACAGACGAATATGTCAAGATGTACGCTGTACAGTCTGAATTTTCTAACATGTGGAACAAATTGGGTGATAAATTACTCGATATCTTTGCACCTGGCAAGCAACAGGAAGCACGTAAAAATGTTGAAAATGCTCTAAGCCAATGGCATAGCAAAGTTTCCAATTATACCTGGAAGGCTATCGGTGCAACTTTCAAAGAACAGAAAATTGATCTCGGAAAATTCAATGATGGCAAAAGCTTCAACAATAGCCTTACCGGTTATCTGGATAATGCTATCAAACGCAGCAGGCAACATGCCGATGATCAGGAATATCAAAAATTCCAGGACTTCTCAAAACTCTGGAATAATACCGTTAAAACGAAATGGGCTGATAATCTTGTTAAAGCCAATGTCATGACCTACGACGACATCGCTAACGTAGATCAGAAGGTTAGTACATGGGGACAATTGGCCCAGCCGAAATCTTATGCTATGTTCATTTATCTCGGAATAGCTATTGTTATCATCATTATTCTTGCATTCATGTTATACAGGGCTAAATCAACACCTGATACCAGCAGGGAATAAATATGAGATGAGAGTTATCTGATTACTATCAGATAGAATCTTAAATAAAAAAGCCGGTTCCCAAAGGAACCGGCTTTTTTATTAGGTGTAATGGTTTTGATAAAAGGAGTCGCTTCGTAATGAAGGCATATCATCTATCTTACTTTCCTTATATCTCAATACATACATATTACGGGAAGTCTGAATTTGAATCGAATATCAGGGAAGGGCAAGATATTTTCTGATTCCCCATTCAGATGTTAGTAACAACAATACAACAATAAACCACCACGGGGATCTATATAAATAAAATCGCTTATCGATGCTTTTGATATCAGGATTGAGTACTCCTTTTTGCCTGATTGCTTCACGAATACCGGATGCTTTGTTGAAAGGAAAATACTCACCACCGGTAGATTTGCTGATGAGTTTCAGCATTGCATCATTTCTGGTGGTGTTTATAAATTCAGCACTTATACTTCCGACAGAAAATTGCCCTTTCTGAGTATCAATAGTAACAGTATTTTTCTGGGCCTCGGCTTCATATTGATATATTCCTTCAGGCAATTTGCCAAAATTCAAACGGTATTGACCGGAACCATGATTATTCATAGTATATGTTCGTTTCTCACCATTTTGATTGGTAAGGGTTACTTCAATACGTGCTTTATCATCTGGATCTCCGCTCTCATTTTGTAATATACCCGTGAGAATAGCGTCTTCGGAGCCGCTAAAAACCTTATTGACGGGAGCTACTATTAATAACCTCGTATCTGGAGAACTTGAAGTCCATTTAACCATATTATTGATTAAAGAAGTAATATAATCCCGTGTATTTCCATTTGGATCCTGATACCATTTGTAGAAATTATAAAAATTTATTTCTGATGTTCTTTTATTTCCTATCGTTCTGACAGCCAGTAATGGAGTGTTGACAGGAGAATCATGATAAGTGGCGGTATAAAGAACTTTGGATCCAAGTGCAGGTTCTGCATTCCTCAATGGGGTTTTGATTTCGGGTAATTGATCATATTTTATTGCCGGAAGGTCAAGAATGGCGTGGTCCTTTTGATTTGGATCAATAGCCGGCCGTACTTCATATCCACGATTATTACGATGAAAGATAATAGGTACCTGCCCCTTTAATAATGTTGATAAGCCCTTTTGATCTGTTTGCGGCGTAGTCACAAACAGTGTCGGTTTGTCTTTAATCAAATTATATATTTTTTCTTTAAAAGCAGGTGACATTTTCTTGTTCGGGAAACCCTGTAATATGACAAGGTCCAGTGAATCAACTTGAGTAGGGATATTCCCGCCGATCATATTCTTCCCGCCTAACCAGGTTCTGTTATATAAATCGATACTCTTGTCGACTTCTAAAATGGACCTGATCGTTTTTACGTCCGGATGAATTTCAAATGCAAGATCGAGTATCTTAATTTTATTATTTAATACATCGAGATTAATAACTTTCTTATTATTCTCCCCAGTCCATTCACCCTTCAATTCGGGTATATTAATTTCATACTGTTGAATGCCCGTCTTATCAGGTTTAATATTGAATTGCAGGGTATGAGATGATTTATCACCCGTTGTATGAATAACTTTTGAATCAATGATATTGTTATTGTGTAATAGTTCAACAGAGATATTTTTATTGGGATAACCATCATTAAGAACAGTTACATGTACAGGAGTAATAGTATTTAAATAGGTCTTTTCATTTACCTGGATATTTTGCAATACAACATCATTCAAGTGCACTGTATCGCCCATTCCTATGGTAAATAACGGAGATTTGAGATGAGAAGCCTGATAAGTTGGATCTCTCCCGATAGTAAAAATCCCATCCGTTAATATTATTACAGCTTTGTAGGTCCTGTTGCTTTGACCAATTTTCTGAAAAGCATCGCTTAAATTTGTTTCACTCCCTGTCAATTTCAAACTATCAGGATTAATGGAGTAAATATTTCGATCAAAACCCCAAATATCATAATGGACATCAGAGCTGTCATGTAAACCAAGCTCATTCAATACGTTCTTATAGCTATCTTTCCCATTATAATCTCCTTTATGGATACTCATGCTTTTTGAGTTATCCAATAATACAGCTATTGTGGGTTTTAATTTTTTTTCTGTACGCTTATTGAAAACCGGATTTAAGAGTAAAAGAATTAAAACAAAAAATACAAGGCTGCGCAGACTAATTAGAACATAACGAATCAGGCCGGATTTACTTTTAAGATCTTTATAAGACCACCAGGCAATAGCACTCATTATGATGAATAATATCAAGTAAATATAAAATGGTAATGATGAATGATATCCTTCAAAAATAGTATTCAATAGTAATCGCCGGAATTTTACGTAATATGTTTGTTAAATGTCAGGATTATGCTGTTATTTTGTGCTTGAGCGATGCAAATACCCCAATTATATCCTGAATGAATAACATATGGGTATTTAATAAATTAATAAAGATTCAATTAACCGATTTAAAATGATTATAAAAATAATCTATCCCGTAAATCAGCGATGAATAACACTATTTTTGATGAGATAGTCGTTATCCGTCATTATTGGTAACCCATACCCATTTGTAATATTATTGACATCAGTGCCCCGAATAGCAAAAAAATGCAGCGAAGGTTCTAACCCCTTTTCAGTGTTCCCAACCTGGGCTATGGGTTGACCGGTAGTAACATACATATCAGAGGGTACCAAAACCGAGTTTTTTTTCAGATTAGAGAGTATTATAAGATTATTCAGATATTCTATAACTACATAGTTGCCCAAATGATTATTCAGATCTTTTTTCCCCGGTGAGCCGTTATTTAATGTATCAATTACATCTACGATACGTCCATCGACGGGGCTATAAACTGTGTCAGCATAAATATTATAATCACTCAATGAATTCGGATTAAATTTTTGGGAACCCATTCCCCAAAAATCCAATTTCACTATATCACTGGCATAATGTTCACCCTTGCGGTTAATATATTTATTGAGTATCCGGTTATTCCCGCCCTCCGTAATATAATAATCACCGTTCTTTAACGGGAATGAGATATTTAAGACATCATTATTGAATTGATACCCTTGATAAATCTGATAATTAAGCATCCCAAAAATAACTATAACAATTAATTTGCCAAGTAAAAGGAACCATGAAACCAGATCATTGTCCGGTAAAGTATCTAATTCAGCAAACAGACGTATCCGGTAAAGTAACCCGATAATAAAGATGAAAACTATTACATATTGAAAGTAAATACTGTATATATCCCACCTTCCTGAAATAATTATAAAACCTGTTATAAATACGGTAAGTATAACATCCAAAAGAAGTCCCACCTGTGAGTTCATCCTTTTCAATACAAACCAAAGAATGATTGAAAGAGGAATAATAATTTGGATTATTAATAGAAGAACGCTGTTATCTGTCATAAACCGGGAACAAATAATTATTGAGAAATTTACAATTCTGGAAAAGTGTTATAAATGAAATGATATTATCAAAGGATCAACATATCACTATATATAGGATACCGTTGATCTTGAATTGTTACTCATAATTTTTGATTATAAGGTCTCTAATAATCTATTTATCAGTCCAACCGTATTGATACCATCGGCTTCAGCTGCATAATTATTTACAATACGATGTCGTAAAACGGGAGTGGCTAACGTCCTGATGTCTTCTTCAGTAACATTAAATCGTCCTCTTGATAAAGCTCTTGTTTTACCACCCAGAATAAGGTATTGGGAAGCTCTGGGTCCAGCGCCCCAACTCATATATCTATTGACAAAGTCGGTAGCATATTGTGTATTTGGCCTGGTCATATTTACCAGGCGCACAGCAAAATTCAGTACGTTCCCGGGTACAGCTACTTCCCGCACCAGATTTTGAAACGCTATAATATGCTCGGAGTCTAACATTGGCTGAACCGAAGGATGATGTGCTGATGTTGTTCTGCCGACGATATCGATCTCTTCATCAAATTCAGGATAATCGAGCTGTAAATTGAACATAAACCGGTCTAACTGGGCTTCCGGTAGAGGATAAGTGCCTTCCTGTTCTATAGGGTTTTGTGTGGCAAGCACAAAAAAGGGCAGGGCAAGTTTATAGGTATGACCCGAAGCCGTTACATGATACTCCTGCATTGCTTCGAGTAATGCAGCCTGTGTTTTGGGCGGTGTTCGATTTATCTCGTCAGCTAAAATAATATTGGCAAAGATTGGTCCCTTGATGAATTTAAATGTCTTATGGCCCGTTTTGAGATCCTCCTGGATGATATCCGTACCGGTTATATCACTGGGCATTAAATCGGGCGTAAATTGAATGCGATTAAAAGTGAGATTCAGTGTTTCTGAGACTGTTCGAACCAATAGGGTTTTAGCCAGGCCCGGTACTCCCACTAACATACAATGTCCCCGTGAAAACAAGCTGATTAAAAGGAGATCAACTATTTTATGCTGACCAACAACAACTTTAGAAATCTCCTTTTTCAGATTATTAAATGATTGTTGAAACAGCTCTGCCGCTTTTTCAGGATCCTTGGGGATAACTTCCATAAACCAAATTTTATGATTGAGTGATTTACTTACGATTGTAAATCATCAGGTACCGGTATTTTATACTCTACGTATATCTCATTACGAAGATTTTTTAACCACTTCTGCATAATCCTGGCCTGCTTCTGTCGCAATGCTATATTCTTAATCAACTCAAAATCCTGTTTCAGGTTGGCCTGATGTTCTTCAATGCGTTTTTTCAACTGAACAATGCGATAGGCCTTTTGATTATTTGGACCGCTTGTGGTGAACGGTTTCGGCTTAGAAATTTGTCCTTCTTTATCAAGTAAGAGAACAATCCGATATAATGCAGGATCTAATTGTTTTATTGGAATTAACCGGGCACCCGTTTGTGGATTTTCAAGTAATCCACCTCTTGGGGCCGTTGCTTCATCATCGGAATATTTCCTGGCTAATTCGGCAAAATTTTTATGATCGACAAGTACACTGTCCCTCAGTTTGTTTAGGAAATTTATAGCTTTTTGATCATCTCTCTTATTTTCATTCACTTTGAGTAGAATATGATCGGTATCAATTTTGTCTCCCACCCGTTTATTGAGGCGTATGATGTGATACCCGAACGGTGATTTTACAACTTTAGATATTTCACCGGGTTTCAATGCGGCTGCCGCGGCCGAATAAGAGGGGACGAGATCATTTATGCTGATTAACCCGAGATGTCCGCCATTTTTAGCGGATGGCCCCTGACTCCATCTTTTGGCTAATTCTGAAAAATTCTTATGATATACGACAATGGAATCTCTGAGTTCTTTTGCCAGTTTCAAAGTACTGGCTTCAGCATTTGAATCGGGTGGAGGTATCTTTACTATCTGGGCCAGTTGTACTTGTTCCGGAACATTAGGTATGGAATCTTTAGGAATGGAATTAAAGAAATCACGTACTTCCGGCCGTGTGATATTTATAGAACTCTCTTCTTGTTGTCTCAGCTTTTGAACAACTGCTTGCTGTTTATAGATAGGACGCCACTGAGCCTTTAGTTCCACTATTGATTTACCGAAATAATTTTCAAGAGCTTTTTTACTGCCAGCCTGTTGTTCCATTTGGCTGATTCTCTGATTCAATTGCCGGTCAATCTGATCATCCGTAACAGTAACGGAGTCAATCTTGGCTTTTTCCATTAAAACGAATTTATTTACTTCCGACTGCAGGGCATGATACCAAAGTTGTTTACTAAAATTATCTTTATTGGATTGTTGCATGTATTGTGCTACCACACTATCGACATCCGATTTCAGGATTATGTGATTATTGACGATAGCTACAATTTTATCCAATACCTTGCTCTGTTGTGCATAAGTAATAGATGTTAATATAAAAAGGGTGAGTAGAGTAAGTACTAGTGCTTTGCTTATTCTTTTAAACATATAATTATTTTGTGCTAATCGTATCTGCTACGTTGGCTTTTGGGGATGAACTTTGTTTTTCTTTTAAAAAATTATTTGTCACGGATAACTCGTCGTTTGCTTTTGCCTTAAGATAAAGATTTCGTTCATAAGTACGCAGAAACTTTCTTCTTTTTTGTAATTTAAGCCAATCTTTAATTTGACCAAATACCCAGTTAATATCGGGATGTGTACCTTTAGCTTTACGACTAATCAACTGAACAAAATGATAACGCCCGTCTATCAATCTTATTGGAGAAATTTCATTAATACCAATAACTTTAAGATAACGATTCAGAAGAGGATATCTTTTGACGGCAAGTGATATCGGCCAGTATCGTTTAGAATTATTTAATGTCCTCTGTTTTTCGATACCATATTTCTGAATTACATCGGTCCATGAAACACCATGTAAGAGATCTCTCTTTGCATTTTGACAGTCTTTGATATTGTCTGTCATTAAATGGCGAAACCGAACATATTTCTCGTTCAAAACAAACTGGTCTTTATTGGCTTCATAATAATTTTGAACTTCTTGTGGTGTCACTTTTATGGAATCAGCTTTGTTGACCACAAAATTTCGTAAGGCTTCAGCAAGTGCATCGTTATGCACTCTTTTTAATTTTTGTGCAACAACAGGATTCCTTTGTAGCCTTATCCGTTCAGCTTCTTGCACAAGTAGTTCCTGCCTGACCCAATTGTTCCGGTAATTCACAAGTGCTTTCAGACTATCTTGTTGATAAACTGAATTTGGTATTCCATCTCTGGCTTCCTCTAACGTCAAGTTGGCATTCCCTACACGAGCTATAACATGACCACTTTGACCCGCCTGTTTCTTATGAATACATGATGTTAAAATAATTCCCACTATCAGAGAACACGATATAATCTTTAGATAACGCTGAATGATATTATTATTTATTATTTTCAAAGGCTAATTTTAGGTGTTGCGGATATGACTTAATATGATATTTCTTATGAAGTGAGTTCATCCATTCCTGTTTTCTGATGTTTTGATAATCAGATACCAATTTATCATAAGCTTCCCGGAAAGTCATATCCCGTGGTTTAAGAATTTTATCTAAATATAATATGGTTCTTTTATTTCTAAAGGAAAAAGTCTTAGAAAATTGACCATTTTGCAAATTCTTTAACCTCGAGTAGGGCATACCATTCAATTCATGCACTTCATCTTTTGAGACATATAAATCACCTTTAATAATCCCTCTCAAACTATCGGGCGCCGTGCCTTTCTTAATTAGATTCTCGGCTTTATATAATGTCGTATCATTATTGGCATGTATACTATAATAGCTATACCGTTTTTTATAACGGTATTTACCAGGATTGGATTTATATAATTTGCGCAGAGCTGCTGTATCTGTTTGAGCATAATTCCAAACGGAATCCTGTGTAATCTGATAGATAGACAGACCATCGAGATATGTATGGGCTATATGAGCGAATTCAGGGAATTTTTTAATTGTCACAGGTACCAGTTGTTCCTCATCTGCTTGTTTCTTGAACGTTTGGAAAAAGGAGTAGTGATAGTTGAAGGCCTTTTTGTCTTTCATCTTATCCTGTAACCAGCTCAAAAAATCACTATCCAGGTATTGTTTTCCATTGATACTATAAAGTGGTTCATTTTGCATGGACTTTGGCAACATGAAATTCGCCAGGTCTATGGAATCGGGTTTGCTTATCAAACGTACAAATTTTTCATAATTTTGCTTATTAACTTTGGCATGACCTGCTTTTTCAATTCTTTTCAACACATATTTATTACTATCCTTAAATCTTGGAAGTTTCTGGTATCTCTTCCAAAAATAAGTTCTCTTTTGTGAATCGTTTTTAAAAGCTCTTATGGAATCCAACCGGACAATTTGAACTCCATATCCACTGTAAAATGGTGGTATAACCATATGTGCATGTGGAATAGCAAAAACGGTATCGGTGAAACTGGATAGATATTGATTGTGGTTAACCCATCCGATGTCCCCGTTTCGGCGACGTGAACCAGGATCTTCAGAATATTTTTGAACTAAAGTGTCCCATGGGACTCCATTCTGTAATTTTTTATAGACCACTCTTGCTTTTTTCATAGCTGAATCGATAGAATAGTTTTTCCCTTTGGTGCGAAAGAAAATATGTGAAAATCTCCTGTCCGGCATTGAATTCCGTTTGCCTTTGACATAGATCATATGATATCCATATCTCGTTCTGAAGGGCATCGAGATACTGTCAATTGGGGTATTATACGCTACGTCTTCAAAAGGTTTTACTACCATACCGGCAGAGAAATAACCCAGGTCACCTCCAAGGGGATGTCGATTTCTACTTGTCGAATATTCCTTGACCAACTCACTAAACGGTACGCCTTCATGAAAATCCTTGCGAGCCTGCATCAGCCTGTTCCAGGCTTTCAAGGTGTCTTTGGGTGAAGCCTGCGGAGATACACGTATTAAAATATGTGCTACATGGACTTCCGTTGCCGCTCTTTTAATAAGTTCATTGATAAAATCTTTCTTCAATTTATGTTCAAACCAGTATTTATAGGCATACTCAGTCTCATATTGGTTGAACTCTTTAAGAATCTTCGGATCACTATAGTAACCTGCTTCATGAGCAGCTAATACCTTGGCGCGGAAATTCAAATACAGATCAAGAAAATTATTAAGTTTTTTATAATCCGGAAATTCACGGGAGGTGTCGACGGTAGATGCGTTTTGAGTATAATAATCCATCAAATCGTCATAGGTATATTTTGTACCGTTCACTTCTCCAACAACCGGTGAGGGGTTATTATGATCTGCCTGTGAATCACTTTGTTTTGGAAGTGATTTCGTATTACTACATGCAGATAGAATCAAACAAGCCGTAATAAACCAGAAAAAACGATATAAATAATGAATAAAACTCATACGGATCGTACCTCTTAGTTTTAATAATTGAGTTTATTTTTTTGCAGAAGCATTAACTGAATAACATCCCGGCTATAGTTGCCGTCATTAAATTTGCCAGCGTTCCGGCTATCACAGCCTTTACCCCAAATTTGGCCAGGTCAGATTTTCTACTCGGTGCCAGGCCACCAATACCACCTATCTGAATGGCTATAGAAGAAAAATTAGCAAATCCACAAAGTGCAAACGTCGCCATAGTTATTGTTTTTGGTGTAAGACTGCCTACCAAAACAGCTTTAGCAAGATCAAGGTAAGCGATAAATTCAGTAAGAACCAGTTTTGTACCCAGTAATGAGCCCATGTGAACTACATCATGCCAGGGTACTCCAATCAAAAATGCAATAGGTGCAAATATCCATCCCAGTACATTCTGTATATTCAATTGGAAGCCGGGGATCAGAGCATTCAACCCTATTTGAACACCAACCCAATGCAACATAGAATTTATCATAGCCAATAATGCAATGAATGCCAATAGCATAGCACCGACATTTAAAGCAAGTTTCAAACCCTGGGCAGCTCCTGAAGCAGCCGCGTCAATTCCATTGGCATCAGTTTTCTCTATAGACAATTTCACATTACCCGATGTCAACGATTCTTTAGTTTCGGGATACATCATTTTCGATATAACTAAAGCTGCAGGAGCCGCCATTAAACTTGCTCCGAGTAATTGCTGGGCAAACATTAAACGACCGGCTGCCAGTGTTACATGATGTGCCTGAGAGTATGAATTACCCAGCATTTGTATGTATGCGGCCATCACACCACCAGCAATGGTAGCCATACCGCCTGTCATTACAGCCAATAATTCCGATTGCGTCATCCGCTCGATATAAGGTTTAACTATAAGGGGAGCTTCTGTCTGTCCCACAAAAATATTGGATATGACTGATAATGATTCGGCACCGGATGTTCCCAATAACTTTTGCATTCCAACGGCCATAAATTTTACAATCCGCTGCAAAATACCATAATGATATAGTAACGATGTTAAAGAACCGAAAAAGAC
>Ga0102962_1000290_pt1 | contig 26722 bp, 24 predicted proteins | sample SalPonF2_C_D2_MG_FD_84519 | JGI IMG/M metagenome (GOLD analysis project Ga0102962, IMG submission 84519) | Salt pond soil microbial communities from South San Francisco under conditions of wetland restoration - Salt Pond MetaG SF2_C_D2_MG ...
CTAAGATCAGGAAAATAGCCGGCAGGGTTGGTGCAAAATAGTAATCCAAAAACACAGGAAAGATGAAACCGTTGGTTACCACATTTTTAATTTCATTTTTAGCATTCACTTCCTGCAGCCTGTTCGGCGGCGGGGATCCTGGCCCTAATATTCCGGGCAAGATTGTGTTTTCGGCCAAAGACGATGAAGGAACCTCCCAGATCTATACCATGAAGGCCAATGGGACGGATGTGAAACAACTGACCCATTTTGGTCCGGATGGCGGAGCCGCCGATCCTGCGTGGAGCCCCGACGGGCAGCGAATTGTTTTCGCCAATTATACCGGGGCGACCACCCTTGGCCCGTATTTGTATGTGATGGATACCGACGGGGGCAATATGCGACCGCTCAAACGCATGCAACGTGAATCTCCTAAAGCGCTGATCGGTTCGGCCCCGGCGTGGAGTCCCGACGGCACAAAAATTGCCTACCAGGTATGTACCAATTGCGAGCGGGGAGGAGAAGATTATGAGATTGTGGTCGTGGATGCAGCCGGCGAAACGTATGACCCTAACCAAGTGCATGCGGTGACCGATCACCCGGCCAGCGACACCAACCCCGCCTGGAGCCCCGATGGCAGCCGTATTGCCTTTGTCTCTGATCGGGATTATGTGGAGGCCGATACCATGAGATATCGAACAGATTTATATATCGTAGATGCTGATGGGAGTAATTTAACCAGATTGACCCAAACGGGGAATGCTACCCGCCCAACATGGAATCCGAATGGAAAAACCATTGCTTATGAATGGAACAGACAGGGCAATAATGTTTATCTGGTAGATATTTCAACCGGTAATATCACGACTATCCATTCGGGATTGCAATTTTCTGGTTACCCAATGTGGAATAGAGATGGATCTAAACTGTTGGTCAGTGGCAGAGAAACCGATAAATCTAAGCCCGAAATGAGGCTATTAAAAATAAAGGATAATAACGCCGATATTTTGCAAAAAATAGAATTGGATGAACAGGCGATAGGCAGGGATTATGATTGGTATATATCAACAAAAAATTAACCATAAAGAATATGCTTTCGATGAAGCATACATCATACCATAAATAAAAACCCCACCGGTATTTCCGCATCCGCTAAGATCAGGAAAATAGCCGGCAGGGTTGGTGCATATACCGTTCCGGAACGTCCGGAGCGGCATTTTGCACCTCCAATATAACAAAAAACCATTGGAGGTAATACTATGAAACGACTCATTGCAACAGGGATCGGGATACTGCTATTGTTTTCCGCCTGCGATTCGCCCATCAGCAATATGCAATCGAATCTCCAAACCGGGATCTCTAATCCAATCTCGGCTCCCGGGATTACGTACAGCCGGGAATCGGTCCGGGCCGATTCTGCCCGGAAAGCGGCCTGGCAGCGGTTCCGCAATAAGAACGGAGATAAATGGCGCGTTCGGTGGAATACCCATACCGGGCTGCCCGCTTCCATCTTTATGGGACTGACAAAAAAGAAGTATGCCGGCAATGCCCAGCAAGCGGCCCATACCTTTTTGGCCGAGCACAGGGAACTGTTCGGCGTGGGCGATCTCAAACAGTTGAAGTATGTGAAAACGCAAACCTACCGCGGCGTGCGCCACGTAACGTTCCAGCAAACCGTAAAAGGAGTTCCGGTCTATGAGGCCGAGTACAAAGTGCACCTGCGGGGCAACGGGCAGGTGGATATGGCTAACGGCACCTTTTACCCGAATATTGAGGTGTCTACCAGTCCCGCCATCTCAAAATCGGGGGCGGTTACCAGCGCTCGCTCGGATCTGGAACTGCCGGCAGGCACTAACTTAAAGACCACATCAAAACTGGTCATTTACCGGCAGCAAGATCAGTTTCACCTGGCCTGGAAACTGACTTTATTTTCCAAACAACCGTTCGCAGACTGGTTCTATATGATAGATGCGCAGTCGGGCGAAATTTTGTACAAGCTTAATCAACTCACCGATGTAACGGGAGACGGCGATGTCTATCCCACCCATCCGGGCTTATCCTCGGTAACCAACAAACCGCTATACCGGCTGAATGGGAATGGAAGCCTGGATGGCGTCTATGCCAATATCGTAAATGATGAATCTTCTGAGGCGTATTCTGCTTCGAATTCGTTTCAGTATAGTCCTTCCAATACCCATTTTGACGAAGTGAACCTCTATTATCATGTTGATGATTATCGCCAAAACTTTATCGACGGTATTGACGATGGGAGACTGAATTTTACCAAGATAACCGCGCATGCGCATGCCAGTGATCCTAATTTTGGAGATACCAATGCCTGGTTTTCGCCTTCAAGTGGCGACCTTTATTTTGGAGACGCTTCTTCAAGCTCATTTTATAATGACTTTGCCAAAGAGGATAAAGTCATCCAGCATGAATATGGGCATGCTGTCATTTATGATGTACAGAGCGGAATACAATCTGAAAGCAGTGAAGAGGGCGCCATTAGTGAAGGCACGCCGGATTATTGGGCCGGCAGCTACACCGGGCGTTCGGTCATTGGCGATTATATTGGCTCTACGCGAGATATGGATAATCCAGATGTCACTTCATATTCACAATATGAATCAGAAGAGCCAGTAGAAGCACATCGTGGTGGCGAATTTTTCTCCTCCATCCTGTGGGATCTGCGTAATAGTGTGGGAGGGAATACAACCGATTTTCTGGTCTATGATGCCCTCTACCGCGTCACCGGCGACCCTGACTTCCTGGATTTCAGTGATGCCATGATCGCTGCGGATTATGAAGCATACCAAGGATCTGATGCAGATGAAATTCAAAATACATTTGCGGCTCGCGGGGTAGGTAGTTTTACACCTTTGGATGTTAGCATCAGCGGCCCGTCGTCACTAGACACCCTGGAAACCGGAACGTGGACTGCAAATGTAAATGATGGAACTTCGCCATACAGTTATACGTGGTATTCCCGGTCCGATTATCCTGGTACCTCTTGGTCAGAGGTGGGAAGCGGACCTTCCTATTCTGGAGCCTCACTCTTTTCCTTTGATTTAAAAGTTGAGGTAACGGATGCCAATAACAGGTCCGGTTATGATATACAAGGGGTTTCTGTGGTAGAGATACCTCAACCTTGTCCGTCGTGTCCTTTGTAGGTCGAGTCCGATTCAACAATCCAATAGATGACGAAAGGGAAAATGGAGCAATACGGAGCCTCGACATCAATCAAAAGTCGGGGCTTCATTTATACTTTTAGATACCTTCTGTGAAAATATTCAAGCCGAAAATTCGACTATAAATCTACAGGTGTATAATAAAATAATACCCCATGAGGGTGCTGGCCATTACTTTTAATAATGTATTTATTAGAAAACCGACAAATGAGCCAAGTGCAGAACGGAGCGCTTGATGTGTTCGTTTGCCGGCCAGTAGCTCACCCAATAATGCCCCGGTCAGTGGGCCGATGATTATTCCGAGAGGTGGGAAAAAGAATCCTATTGCCAACCCTGTGATACTACCGCCAATTCCCCAGGGTGAGCCTCCGAACTTTTTTGTGCTATAGGCGGGAATCACATTATCCAGTACCATTAACACAAGAACCACGATTGCCCAGAACAACAAAAATTGCATGCTAAAAGGATGATTGGACGTCAATTGTACCATCAGCAGGCCTGCAAAACTTAGCGGAGGGCCAGGTATGATTGGCAAAAAAGACCCGATAAATCCGGATATGATTAAAATAAGTCCCAGGACAATCCAGATTATTTCCATGTGTACAAAGCTAACTTTTATTTAGGTTATTGCACGGAAGAAAGGCCTTTGTGTTTCGAAATATCATAATTATGGAATTATATCTCGCCGCTGACCTTTTAATTATCTGGTAAATAATTTGACAAGCAAATGTAAAAGGATGTGTTATGACTTGAACTCCAACCATTAACTCTTTAACTCATAGGTAAAATAAGAGTATAAAAAATGTTCGTTTTTGGGACTTAAGAAAGATGTTGACCTGACAATTCTTACATATCCGGTTCCCCAAAAGTCCTTCAGACGGATGTTTTTATAGATAAAAAACGGAATAAATTATCTCACAACATTAAAATTAAAAATGGAGGCTCTAATTATGCAATTAACTCGTTATTGCAAGTATACTATTTTTCTGCTTGCCTTGATTTGTCTAGGTTGGAGTATGCCAACCGAAGCCCAAGGTTCGCAGCAAGCATCGAATCACAAAAAAGAAAAGAAGGTCCATACCCCTAAAGACCAAAAAACCGAAGGAAGCGTTACGGTCAATGGTCAAAAAATTAATTATACGGCTGTTGCTGGTACAGTACCTTTATTTAATGAGGATCGTGACACAACGGCCCATATTTTTTATGTAGCTTATTTGAAGAAAGGTGTTAAAGACCACTCAAAAAGACCAGTTACTTTCTTTTATAATGGGGGACCCGGTTCAGCTACCGTTTGGCTGCATATGGGATCTTTCGGACCGGTTCGGGTAGGTACTAAAGATACAGCTCATGTTTCCGGTGCTCCTTATAAGCTGCTGGAGAATCATCAAAGTTTACTTGATGCCACTGATCTCGTTTTCGTGGATGCGCCCGGAACCGGCTTCAGTCGCCTGACAAATAATGGCAAACCGGACCAATTTTTTGGTGTAGATCAGGACGCCAACGCTTTTGCCAATTTTATCACGGGATTTTTGACGAAGCATAACCGATGGAACTCCCCTAAATATCTTTTTGGTGAAAGTTATGGTACAACGCGATCGGCCGTGCTTTCTGATATTCTGACTACCCAAAAGAATGTAGATTTGAATGGGATCATCTTATTATCGCAGATTCTCGATTACGAAAATTCAGTTGATTATCCCCAGGGTAATCCAGGGAATGAACGTCCTTATATTTTGGCACTGCCCACTTATGCGGCTACGGCTTGGTATCATGACAAACTCCCGAACAAGCCCGCAAAGCTTAAGCCCTTCTTGAATGAAGTGGAAAACTTTGCAATGGGTGATTATGCGAGTGCCCTTTCCAAGGGCTCGGAATTGAGTGACGCCCGCTTTAACGAAATTGCCCAGAAACTACATCAATATACCGGGCTATCGGTTGATTACATCAAAAAAGCCAATCTGCGCGTAAGCGGGGGTGAATTCGAAAAAAATCTGCAAGTTGATGAGATGCAGACGACAGGAAGACTGGATACGCGGTTCCAGGGACCAACGATGGATCCATTGAGTCAGCGTTCTCAGTATGACCCACAATCTGCCGCAATTAGCTCTGCATATGTAACGCTGTTTAATGATTATGTAAGAAATACCCTTCATTTTGGTCGACATATGGACTATCGTCCCGCATATCGAAAGCATTGGGATTTTGACCATGGTTACGGCGTTGGCATGAATGTTATGCCTGATTTAGCCGAAGCCATGAAATATAACCCCCAAATGCATATTCTGCTGACGGGAGGATACTTTGATCTTGCAACCCCATTCTTTGAAGGAATGTATGAAATGCATCACCTGCCTATCGAGGATCGTTTGCAGAATAATATTTCATATCATTACTTTAAATCCGGACACATGGTCTATGTCAATCCCGATTGTCTGGGTCCATTCCATGATGCAGTTGCTAACTTTATCCAAAAGACAGACAATGTTAAATAGCTTCTGATTAATCCGAATTCTACAGGGCTGCAGATGTTATCGTCTGCAGCCTTTTTTATCTTGGTAACCAGAAGGCTGCTTCATCAGTTATCCGATATAACACTAGATTCCTTTTTATTTTTACTGGCAAGCTCTTTTACCACCAAAAAGTAAGTATCCAAAGCATATCGCAAATATAGAGTATATAGCTGCCCCAATAACAAATTCGCTTGTGATCTCATTAGAGGTTAGATAGCGTAATAGAATAATAGTCACTATGGTGAAATGCATAAAGTTGCCGAGTGCTACCGGCCTGCTATAAATAGCTCCAATAATATTGCTTCGTGCCATCCAATTTAATACTGAAAAGCCAAGATAAAGTGCTCCGGTAATTTTCATTAATATTACACTTAGATCAGTCGATGCGAGTCCATAATGATCTAAAATTTCTTGTGGTAAAAACAGGGCCGCAAATCCAAGAATACCTAAAAATCCTGCAGTAAGTACCATCAGAATGTTAGTATTAAATATTCCAATGACGCTATACTTTGATTTAGTTGCTTGATTCATATCCCTATACCCCGTTATTTTTTCTACTAAATTTGGACTAATATAACACAAACCTAATAAAGGGATATTTCACCTCACCTACCCCTCTGTATATCGGCTTTTCTTGCTTCCGATAACCGAGAATATTGGTCATCCTAAATAGGATAGCCATACAATATTCTGTGAGGAACATTAATGCTGTTGATAACGGGTATCTCAATGAAGAACACAAGTATATCCTAGTTGAGATTTTTCATTCACCCATAAGATCGGGTCGTCAGGATAAAGTAGAGTCACGTTAGTATACTGGTAAGCACATTGAGTATTTTACTTTGATTTTACGCCGTCCTTACTCAACACAATTTGCCATTGGTTGTTCTTGCGGGATCGGAAACTCCCGGCACTGCACATCAGATAATATTCCCACATTCGGTAGAAGCGGTCAGAATAGTGCTCTTTGAGCTCATCCCAGTGTTCTTTAAAGTTCTTGTACCAGACCATCAGCGTGCGATCATAATGCAGGCCGAAATTATCCCAGTCTTCCATCACATACAGGCCTTCAATTGCTAGTCCAATCTGTCGAATGGATGGAATCATCGAATTAGGAAAGATATATTTTTCTATCCATGGATCGGTATTCCGAACAGATTTATTTCCGCCGATCGTATGCAGCACAAAAAGCCCATCGTCTTTCAGGCAGCGCGATGCTACGTTAAAATAGGTACGATAGTTCTTTACGCCCACGTGTTCGAACATCCCTAGCGAAACCACGGCGTCAAACGTTTCATCCAGCTTACGATAGTCTTGCAGGCGAATCTCCACAGGAAGCCCCTCGCAGCGTTCCCGGGCCAGTTGTTGCTGTTCTTTGGAAACGGTGACGCCCACCACTTCTACATCATACTTTTCTGCTGCAAACTTGGCAAAGCTTCCCCAACCGCAACCGATATCCAGCACCCGCTGACCAGCGTTTAGCTGTAATTTTTGGCATACCATATCAAGTTTATTTTCCTGGGCCTCATCCAGTGTATCGGCATTATCAATCCAATATCCGCAAGTATAGACCATATGTTTATCCAACATCGCTTTGAAAAGATCGTTCCCAGTATCGTAATGCTGCTCTCCCACTTCAAACGATTTCTCTTCGCTTTGGGGATTCTGAAGCCATGATTTGACAAACGTCCATATCATCGGCCAGCTTATTGATACTTTTTCTTGCAGATCGGCTCGCAGGATATGATTAAAAAATTCATCCAGGGCTTCGGCATCCCACCAGCGATCCATATAAGCTTCTCCCAAGCCGAGCGAACCCTGCTTGAGTACCCGGGAATACAATTTTTCATTATGCACTTGGATATCCCATGGACGGTCACCATTGATTTTAACGTCAGCAATATCCAGTATATCTTGTACTATTCCTTTTAAATCTGACATATTCTCTCCTATTCATATTTAAATAATTTTACCCAACGTTATTTAGCCCGCGTTTCTGACAAGAATCGAGGGCTTTTGGGTTCGTCTGCAAGGCAAAAATGATGACAGAAACGTCCGTTGACTGGCGGACGTCGGGTAAATCTTTTTAGCCTTTGATCCCGAACGCCTTCGGAAGATAAATTTTGAAAGAAAAAATGATGTAATAATTTGAGACTTAAAAATATTGATGCAAGTTAATGTCTATCAATAAATTACAATATTCCACGCCAAAAGCACGTAGAAAATGCGGGTAAGTGCCCTTCTTCAATAATTATTTGAAAATCATTAATGTAACAAGATTAGGTACTACTGAATTCAATGTAAATAAGTTGGTTAGTGCTATAGGTAATCTATAATGAATTCATAGAACGAGCGGCAGAGATTGTGACGGTATTTTCCGGGTAAACAGTATCAGAATAAACCACTTGTGGTTGGGTGATGTGGCAATTGCCTTGTCGGCTTTAATAAGTGTGTCATGAAACGCTACAGGATTCAACGCTAGAAAATCCAAATAAAATTCGTAAGACTTTACCAGACTGAGTCGTCATAAATTTTTAAAGTTGAAAAAAATTGGTGCATGCAAAAGCAATGTGGAAATACAGCGGTACTTTTCTTCAGCCGATCACCAAAGGCCGAGGGAAAATCCAAGCAGCTGATCCATTCCACAGAACATAAAAACACCCGGATTGCCGAAGCGCTTATCCGTCATTCTCGACGGCAAATAAGTGATTCTGGTTTACCCTGCTATACTTTTGATGAGGAAGGCCAGCGGGGATTAACTTTTGCCGAACGTTTTACTAATGCTTTTAAGGATATCTTTTCAAAAGGTTTTGAGTATGTCATCGCCATCGGAAATGATACGCCGGGACTTAAAGCTGATCATCTTATTAAGGCATCCCAACGGTTAGCTTCCGGGGAATCCGATGTCGTACTGGGCCCGGCCACGGATGGCGGAACCTGGCTGATGGGCTACAGTCGCTATGCTTTTGACGCAGATGCATTTCAACAACTCCCATGGAACTCGTCCTACCTTTTGAATGAGGTTCTCAGCCAGTCTCCAGAAGAATGCACCATTACACTGCTGAAAGAGTTAGCTGATATCGATGATCATGCGTCGCTTCGACAATTTATCCACACTTTTTATGGAGATTGGTCACTTGCCAGACTGGCAAGACAGATCCAATCCGTTTTATTTTCGACGGTTTCTTCTTTTGTTGAAATAGTCCATTCTTACCTTTTAAATCATATTTTCAAATCTCATCTACGCCGCGGCCCGCCTCTTCGATCAGCGGTACCTCTGAATTCATGGAAACTTAAAATGGAAGCCTCTGCTTGACCATAAATTTTTCCTGTTGAAAGGGGCAATGCCACAGGACAAATTGGGCTTGTACTCTTCGTCTAGTCCAGGCAAAAAAGACTGTCTTAAGTATAAAAAAATCGTAGAACGAAGATCAATCTCCCTAAATTCCTCTTCTCCAAGAGGGACTTTTGAGACTTTTGTATCACAGGCGTAATTAGCTACCAAATGGATAAAATGAGTTCCTCCTTGGAGAAGGGGGACAGGAGGATGGATCGTTCATTTTAGATCTATACCCTAAATTCTGTGGATTTAAATTTTGATAAGTATGACTAATAATGGCCACTTGGCCAGGAATCTTATTTCGAATTCACGCTAATTTCATTCAATGAAAAAACTACTACTTACCCTGGCCGGATTCTTACTATCCGTTTCAGCTTTTGCGCAAGTTAGCCTGCAGGTTTCCGTCATCAATAAAAAAAGTGGCAAGCCCGTACATGGCATTCCCATCACCCTGCAAAACAAAAGTATTGGTTATCAAAAAACGCAGCTTACCGGCAAACAGGGTAAAGTATATTTTATGGGCTTGTCTACGTCAGGTAGCTATGAAGCTACCGCTACGGCCTCCCAAAAGTACTATCCACTAACGGCCAACGATCTGGTTTTTCGCGCCAATAATGACAAGAGCATCACCATGGCACTGATCCCAAAGAAGACAAAACGGCTTAAAGAAATTACGGTAAAGGGCAGCAACTCTATTGCCCGGATTAACACCATTGATGCCGAGGTGTCGTCGGAACTGCAGGAACAGGATATAAAAAATATCCCAATCGAAGGCAGGGATTTCACCAACTCTCTGTACCGGCTGCCGAACGTTACTCATTCTACTGGCTTTTATCCCGAGGCGCCCAATGTAACCATCAATGGGGCTAATTCGCTGTATGTCAATTACCTGATTGACGGCATGGACAATAATGAGCACTTTCTCGGGGGACCACGATTTCGCATTCCAACTGGATTTACGAAAAACATTACGGTACTGGCCAATACGTACTCCGCCGAATACGGACAAACCAGCAATGGTGTTTTCAACGTAACCACCAAATCCGGTAGCAACAAGTTTTCAGGAAATGCTTTTTATGAAGTACGTCCCGGCCCTGTAATTGATGCCTCCTCTCCCTTCGATCAAACTGATCTTTCCGGTAATAAAGTGGGCAGTGGATTCCAGCGTCACCAGTTTGGCGTGGCGGTCGGCGGCCCCATTCGGAAAGATAAAACCTTTTACTACCTGGATGCCGAGCAGACCATCAGCATCAAAAATAATTTGCTGAATGTGCCCGAACTGGGGGTCAATTCGTCCATCCGCGGACAAAACGACTATACACTGTTGTCCGGTAAGATCGACCAAAACTGGAACGGCAACTGGCGATCCAGCCTGCGCATCCATAAAGGTTTTGTGGGCATCGACCGGCAGGGCGGAGGCATCCATGGGGGTAATACTTTTCCCGAAGCCGCCAACCAACAGCGTCGCGACTCTTTTACAGCCGCGCTAAGTACCGTTTATAACGGAAATAACATTACCTCCGAGACCAACTACCAGTACGCTACTTTTAATTGGTTGTACATACAACCTAATACACCGCATGCTCCCTCCGTTTATGTTGAGGATACGCAGGGGCAAACCGCTGCGATACTGGGGGAATCACTGGGTAAATTTGATATCGTTGAACATACCCACCAGGTTCAGCAGAAGTTCACCTTTTATAAGGATAATCACACCATCAAGGCCGGGGCGGGTATCATCAGCACCAATCATCACGACAGGCGCGGCGGCAACGGACTCGGATTCTATACCGTACAGCTTAACCTCCGGCAACTCTCGAATCTGCGCAGCCGGGATCTCGGCGCCGATTTATCCTATAAAGATATTCCCTCAGATGTTAACGTGATCTCGAACCGTGTAGAGCTCCATCCCGGCACCTTTGATGGCAACCAGACGATCTACAGCGCCTATCTCGAAGATCAGTATTCGGCAAATAATCGCCTGACCATTACCGCCGGACTTCGTTATAGCTACGACAATCTTTCGAAGGCCGGGGCCGATCACGGCGATTTCAATAATCTGGCCCCGCGACTGAATCTAAATTATCGACTCACTGAAAAGAGTACCCTCCGCGCCGGTTACGGCCTTTTTTACGGACGTATTCCCTATACCGTTTACAGCGATGCGATTGCAGGCAGTTCCCGGTCCCCCGATTATCAAAAAGAACTTCGCCTGCTGCGCAAGCGCGGATACCTGCCCGAAAGCACTGACATCAATCAAATCACCTATGATGGTAACTCCACCGCTTTCGAAAGCAATGTCAATTACCTGCAGGGTTCCACCGCACAGGATTTTTCTGACTCCAGGGGATATACTTTCAGTAACCAGAAGACGATTCTCAATCCCAACGGACTGGATAACCCGTACGCGCACCATTTTACGCTTGGATATCAGCTTCAGGTACGAAACGATTTGCTTTTTTACGTGGATCTGATTCACAAGCGCGGCTATAACAAGTTTCGCTTGGTTGATGTCAACACGCCGGCGCCGTACAAAGTAACTGATCCCAATGCAGATGCCTCGTATGTACGCTCCATGAAAGAAGCCGATGCTACACGGCGCGTGCCCATTCGTTATGATGCGCAGGGCAATACCTATGCGCTCAGCGGAACCGACACGTTGCGAAATGTTGCTCGTCGCGTAATGATGACCCAGACTGGCGGGCAGTCGCGGTACTGGGCGGCGAATTTCAATTTGGTAAAAAGTCGGGGGCAGGATGACTACAGCTATCGCATCAGCTACACGCTTTCGAGCCTGCGCAACAATACCGAGGACATTAATTTCGAGGCCGAAGACGCCAATAATTTTGCTAATGAATGGGGGCCGTCAATCAATGACCGACGGCATGTAATCAGCGTGATAGGCACCTATTACCCGTTGGATAATCTGGGCATCACACTGACGTCGCTGATTCAAAGTGGTCAGCCGGTGAACCGCATACCCGATGCAACTAAGTATGGCGGCACAACCGACCTGAATGGGGATGGGACCAGTCGGGCGGTGCAATATACCGGCAAGACCGACCGCGCTCCGGGCGCCAGCCGCAACGACAAACGTCTGCCCTGGTCTTACACTTTTGATTTAAGTATAAAATATGATTTATCGGTTTTTGGAGATGATCAGCTACAGCTACGCGCCGATGTGTTTAATGTACTCAATACGACCAACTACAGCGGCTACACCAGCAATGCCACAGCCAGCAACCAGGTGCAGGTGGGGTTGGTGAATCGCGAGGATTTTGTCTACCGGAATGCTGCTCCGCCCCGACAGTTCCAGTTTAGCTTGAGTTATAAGTTTTAAAATAAATTCAATATCCCTAAACCCTCTTACCGCCAGTGGTCAGTCGCGGCTCCAAGAGGGACCGAGGAGCCCATGCCTCATCGGCATATTAACTCCAGAAACAAATAATTGAGTTCCTCCTTGGAGAAGGAGGACACGAGGATTGATTGTGGTTATGAATTCGATACTTTATTCCAGTTCATCCTGATGCCTCGACTTACTCAGGGAACAGGGACGGGATGACTTAATGTTGCTTTATACTGTTATTTGAAATTTATTTCATATTCATGAACTTACGTTTCCATCACTTATTAATCGTTGGCTTGGTTTTGCTAGGCTCCTGTAGCGGATCCTCAACAAAAGAGGCAGATTTGTCAAAACTAAGCTGGAAACAAATCTGCCAGCAGGCGCGGGGACAGACCGTCAATATGATGATGTGGCAAGGCGATCCCAATATCAACAAATACATGCAACAGTACGTGGTGCGTGAAGTAAAAAAAAGATATGGCATTGACCTGGAAATTGCCGGCGGACAAGGCAACACCATGGTTTCGATCCTGAGGAATGAACTGGAGGCTAATGAAACCGAAGGGGACCTAGATATGGTATGGATCAACGGGCAAACTTTTTACCAACTGCGGAAGATCAAGGCGCTTTACGGTCCCTTCGTAGATCGGCTCCCGAACAGCGGCTATATCGGCTTCAGCAATCCCTTCATCAAATATGATTTTCAACAGCCCATTAATGGCATGGAAGCGCCCTGGGGCAATGTTCAGTTTACCATGATCTATGACTCAGCCCGTGTCCCACATCCGCCGCTGAGCCGGGAAGCGCTGGCCGATTACGTTAAAAAACATCCCGGCACCTTTACCATAGCCAACGATTTTTCCGGGATGACCTTCCTAAAATCGCTGCTCATCGGCATGGCCGGTCCCGGCACGCTGGATGGTAAATTTGACAGCACGGCTTATCAAAATTTCTCCTCACAACTATGGAATTATATAAATAATATAAAACCCTACTTCTGGAAAAATGGTGAAACCTTTCCTTCCGGTGTCGCGCAATTGCATCAACTTTTCGTCAACGGTGAAGTGAACTTTACGATGAGCAACAACGATTCCGAAGTGGATAACAAAATCCTGGATGGCTTTTTCCCCAAAACGGCCCGGGCGTATGTTCTTAAAGATGGCACCATCCGGAATTCGCACTACTTGGGGATTCCCGTTAATGCCCGGCATAAGGCAGCGGCGATGGTCGTCTGTAATTTTCTGATTAGCCCCGAGGCACAGTACCGCAAAGCACATCCCGACGTATGGGGCGACGGTACGGTGCTGGCTATGAAAAAACTCACCAGGAAATGGCGCAAGAAATTTGCTGATATCCCCCGGCGGCGTTATGCTCCATCCAGGGATTCCCTGCAGGCTCACGCCCTGCGTGAACTGGCCCCCGAATATATGATTCACTTGTATGAGGATTTCCGGAATAAAATTATTCAATAGTAAAGCAGAAGTTACTGCGATTCTGCTCTTTTTACTGCTGGCCGTTGTGCCGCTGGTGCTGGGGATCGTCTACGCGCTGTGCTATAGCCTGGGACTCACCGGGATTCTTAGTCAGGGTTTTACCCTAAAATACTGGCAACGCGCCTTATCGGATATCGAATTCTGGCTTTCGCTGGGATATACTTTCTATATTGCCTTTGTCACCATCGGGCTGACCATCATCCTGGCCCTGACGCTGACTCTCTATCTAAGAAAACCCCTAAGGAGTGGGTTTGCCGGATTCTCAGTGTATGTGCCGCTTGCTTTCCCCGCTATCGTGATAGCCTTTCTGATCTTTCAGCTGGCCTCGCAATCCGGATTCTTTGCCCGTATCGTATATCAGCTAGGTTGGATTTCGGACTCATCCTCCTTTCCCGGACTCGTCAACGATCCATTGGGCATTGGAATTATCGCTGCCCATACTTTTATGGCGGTGCCTTTTTTTACGCTCTATTTCATGAATCTGTATGATCAGGAGAATATTGCCGAGCTTTTGCAAGTTGCTCAGACCTTGGGTGCTACGCGACCTGATCAAATTCGCCGGGTTGCAGTGCCTATGCTGCTACACCGGTCATTTTCGACGCTAGTACTCTATACTATTTTTGTGATGGGCTCGTATGAAATTCCCTTGTTGCTGGGAAGACAGTCCCCGCAGATGATGTCGGTGCTGGTAATCCGGAAGCTACGGAAGTTCAGCCTGGCGACTATCCCCGAGGCTTATATTACAGCCCTTGTTTTCATTGTAATCATTATCGGGCTGCTTATGGTTATTTTTAATTGGCGTAAATCAAGCTATGATTTCGACTGATATGATAAGAGTATCTTGTTATGAGAGGGTTGTACCCTCGAATAAGAAAGGACTGTTCGGGAGTTCTATTCCTTCACAACAGATAGATCAAGTTTTTACTTTTATTGATCTGTCAAGAATTTATTTATCAGTAACACTGTATATTACTTTTTTTAATGACCAAAAAAGTAATCAAAAAACTCACCGGCTGCGAATCCTGAAACGTCTTCGCGCCGCGGTAGAGATAATTTCGATGGTCCTTCCTATTAAATGCTTGCTTCCAATACCATACCGGTACGAAATTCTCAACCACTACCCGCTTTGCTACGATCACGATTCTAATGCCGGAAATACTGAAAAAGCAGAAAGATGCCCAAAAATCCGATCCTGACAAGGAACGGACTGGAGGTTCTGTTTTAGAAAGCAGAATTATAAATGAATAATTGTTAAACAAATGTTGATTAGAACAACCCTCTTACGACAGAGATTAACCAGAAAGATCAATCTCCCTAAATCCCTCTTCTCCAAGAGGGATTGTGGAGCCCCTGCTTGATCGGCGTATTAACTCTAGAAACGAATAATTGAGTCCTCCTTGGAGAAGAGCCTGTCCGACCACTGGCGGAAGGACAGGAGGATTGATCAGCTAATAATTGCTTAAAACTAGTTTTAAATCATATAAAGTTAACAGCAAATATTTACATGAGACATGCGGATTAAATCGTTCTGGGCAAAAGTTGTCGCCGTCACCTTCTGTTTTCCGGTGGCATATCTGCTCCTGCTTTCGGTGGCGGGCCACTGGATTTTTCCGCATGTCCTGCCACAATCTCTTACCCTGCACCGCTGGACCGCCCTGTTGACAGGCACCAACGATCTGTTTGGCAGCTTAATATTGTCGCTGGTCATTGCACTTTCGGTTGCTACCATTTCTACCTTTTTAGGATTCTTTACCAGCAGGCATATCGCGTATCACCAGCGGAGAACAATATGGATGCGGCTGTCTTATTTCCCTTTTGTCCTTTCACCGGTCATCTATGCGGCAATAATTTACTATTACTTTATTCGACTCGGACTATCGGGCAACATCTTTGGTGTGGTATTAGGGCAGCTGCTTATTGCCTATCCCTACAGCGTGATTCTGTTTAGTGGCTTCTGGAGTGATCGAATTCGGAATATGGAGCAGCTTGTCCAAACACTGGGCGGGGGGCGCTGGCAAACCTATAAACGGGTTTTACTTCCTATGGCGCAGGGATTGCTCCTGGTCTGTTTTTTCCAAACCTTTCTGATATCCTGGTTTGAATATGGGCTGACGACCATCATCGGAGTGGGAAAAGTGCAGACCCTCACTCTCAAAGTATTTCAGTATATTAATGCTGCTAATTTTTATCATGCGGCTCTTAGCAGTTCCCTGCTGGTCCTGCCGCCCATTATTCTGCTATATTTCAACAAAAAGTATCTATTCAAAAAACACTGGTAATGTCGCTTATTGCTCAACACATATCGAAAGCATTCAAAAACGAGCAGGTGCTCGATGATCTTAGCCTGCAACTCAAAGAGCATGAGACGCTGAGTATTCTCGGACGGTCAGGTTGTGGCAAAACGACCTTACTCAAAATATTAGCCGGACTGGAAACACCGAATGAGGGAAATGTACGCTTAAAGAAGGGTCAAAATGTATATAGTTTGCCAGCGCACAAACGTGATATTGTTTATCTCTATCAGGAAGCCCTGCTTTTTCCACATCTGAATGTCTTTGAAAATATTGCCTTTGGCTTGCGCCTGAAAAAAATGGATGAAACAGAAATAGTTGATCGCGTGAATGCTACAATTCAACGTCTGGAGCTAGAGGGCATGCAGGATAAAATGCCCCATAAACTCTCTGGAGGACAAAAGCAGCGGGTATCATTTGGCCGGGCCCTGATTACCGATCCCAGTATTCTGCTTTTGGATGAACCCTTTGGCAACCTAGATGCCGATACACGAGACAGCATGCAACAACTGTTTAAACGCATAGCCGAAGAGTTTGAGATCACCTCTGTCTTTGTCACGCATAATGTAAAAGAGGCGATCCTGATGGGAGATCGTATAGCCAAGCTGAAGAATGGTCAACTAAGAATATATCCAACTCTTAAAGCATTCCTGGATGCCGGAGAAAATATGGTACAAGAAGAAATCGAATTCTGGCAATCTATCTCCAAAACCAAACAAAATAATAACTAACTAGTTATTTGTTATGAAATCAATTGCTGTAATACTCGGAAGCGCCTTTGGCGAGAGCATCCCGAAAAAACTGGATATGCAGCAAATAGCAATCGATACCCGATGGGGAAAACAACCTTTATTCGCAAGAAAATCAGACGGTGACCGCAATATTTATGCTTTGATTCGCCATGGATCTCCCCACCGGCTGCTTCCGAACCAGATCAACTACCGGGCGCAGGCGGCTGCGCTTAAGGCTGTTGACTGCGGTGCATTGCTTATTAATAGTTCTGTTGGCGTACTGGATTCCGATCTCCCTCTTTTTAAACCGATGTTACTAACTGATCAGTTAATGCCTGAAAACCGTTTGCCTGATGGATCTACTTGTACGATGTTTGTTGAGCCATCAATAGAACAGGGTCACTTGGTACTTAACGAGGGACTATTTTCCAAGAAGCTTTCAGGACAGATATACAAACCTCATTCGGAAACTATTTATAAACCTGATAACGGATTGGTATTCGTGTATGCTGGTGGTCCCAGGGGCAAAACGGAGGCTGAAAATAAGATGTGGGCACGACTTGGGGGACAAGTGAATTCCATGAGTGTTGCCCCGGAAGTGGTATTGGCCAATGAACTGGAAATCCCCGCAGCGGGACTGGTGGTTGGACATAAGTATTCGGTCGCGGGCATCGAAAATCCAGCGGAATCTGATATTCAGGATTCTCTGGATAAAGCGCGTAAGGCAACTGAAAAAATTTTGATTGATTTTCTAGAACATGGAGAACCGGTTAAGTTTAGTAATCACATTTACCGGTTTTGAACCTCGATATTAGCTATGATGTGTTTATACAATGTATATACGCAAAAGGGCATGCAACCTTTAACTTTGTCGGGGTGTAGGGTAAAAGTAAAATATATGGCCGGCTACATTATGACAGGATGTTTCAATGTAACTCATTGATACTGAGTAATTTTCCCTACTTGTAGCCTGTAGAATAAAGTGTACATTTATGGTATTGCTAAAGAGTATTATCCTAGTATGAAGCTGTCTCATGAACAGATTATTTCAACTATTTCAAAACATTTGCCCGATTTCTCTCCTGCCGGTGAATTAAAAAAACTTTCTGGTGGCAAACTGAATCATGTGTGGCGTCTCAAAGCAAAGCCGAAAAATCTAATCATAAAATATGCCCCTCCTTATATAGCTAACAATCCGGAGGTTCCGCTAAGCCCTAAACGAATTCGTTTTGGAGCCGAAGCGCTGGAACTATTTGAAAAAAAAGGTCGATTAAAAGGTTTGGTAACTACCCAAATACGCCCTCCGCATATCCTTCTTTTTGATGAGGAACAACACTTGCTAATCTTGGAGGATATTGGCGAAGTGCCAAATATTACCAATTGGTTAGTTAATATTAAAAATATAGCCATAGGCCACTTATTAGGTGATTTTATTGGTCAGTTACATAGGCAGACTTTGGATGACGAGCGTTTACACAGGCAATTCAATAATCAAGATATCCAACAAACTAGACTGCAGGTGCAATATAATCCGGCTGCTGAATATGCGGCGAAAGCTGGTATTGCCGATACGATTAACATCGAATCCAAAACAAAAGAATTGGGTCAGAAGCTACTTTCTATGGGGCAATGCCTGGTGATGGGCGACCTCTGGCCACCTTCCGTATTGGTATCAGAGGGGATGACAATTCGCCTTATCGACTGGGAATTTGTGCATTTTGGACGTCCCCTGCAGGATATCGCCCATTTTGCAGCCCATTGCTGGATGCAGGCTCATACTTCATCCTCAAAAGAGCAAAAGCAACTTTTTCGAGATCTATGGACACAGTTCTGGAAAGGTTATCAGCAGGCACTGGAAAAATCCTTTTCAGTTCTATTTAATGAAGAAGAATTTGACGATGCGACTACGCATATCGGCGCGGAAATATTGATCCGGGCAGCGGGACCATTTAAAGACGGATATGTTTACCAGGATTTTGATCCGGATGATGAAATAATTAAAGAAGCGGGACAGAAGGCGAAGGAACTCATTTTGGACTATGACTTTTCATCGTTGTGGATGGATTGACTTGGCTAAACGTGGAAGAGCCCCAAATGAATAATCAAGAAATGTGAGCTAATTCAATGATCGTCCACAGCCGTGATAGGTGTTTCCATCCAGCGTAACAGTCACCGACTTAGGAAACCGGAAGCCACTCATGGAGTCGTTGCAGGGCTTATCTTTTATTGCCACCTTTAAATTGTGAGTGTTCGCATGAACGTTATAGGTAATTTGATTGTCATTTTTCTCGGCTTTGGGAACGGTAGTATTAAGGGTATCCCGACCATAATTTCCGATATATGAAATCTGTTTGTCTCGGGTAATTTCCAAAATCCATCCAGGCTCTTGTCCCAATGCCCGGAAGTCCACGCCACGAATTCGGGCCGCGGCCCAGGCTTTTTGTTTGGGAATCATCTTACAAATCATGAGCGAACCCCGGGGCCTTTGCAAAATTGCCTTGTTTCCCTTACTCCAGTAAATATACCGGGCTCCTTCGTATTTGGCGCCGGAGCCTGCTTCCACCGCCAGCGTCTTTAATGTGGTATCCGGCAGAAAGAGCCAAGTGCTGTCTTTGGTAACATGGGCCGAAAACTGCAAAGAATCTCCACAGCTGTAGGCAAACACATTGGATGTATTGATCGATGAAAAATCGGGCAGTCTCCGCTGATTTCGAGTTATATCTTTGGGCTTATTTGTGGATTTAGGCTGGCCGGAACAACCCCAAAGCCCTAGAAAAACAAATAAAACCGGCAATATGTATCTACCATTCATCTTTCTGAAGAATGTGATAAAATGACTGAGGTGAACTAGAAATTAAAATTAGGAGCGTTTACCATTATCATCAAATGAAAACTTACCAGGACCCAGCAAGAATATCACAACCCAAATCAAGAGATAAAGAAGAGCACGTTCTCTCATCCCAAAAGAAGTTCCGGCATGGGCAATGAAAGCAGCCACTGACATGTTTATGATTAGGAACAGACTAGCTAAGCGCGTCCAAAATCCAATTAAAATAAGAAATGCACAAATGCCCTCTGCGAAGGCAGACAAAATCATCGAAATTTCAGGGCCGATACCGAGTGGATTGAAGCCTGCCGGAAAATGCCCGTTGATGACATTCATCACTTTGCCAAAGCCGTGTCCATAAATCATGAATGCAGCGGCCAAAATCCGTAAAATCATTGCAACCGTTTTGGGATCGACGAACTCACGCAGGGTAGAAGATTTAAGTCGCTCGAGCATAGAAAGAATATTATTTATAATTGGAGTTAAATAGTATAAAAACAGTTCCTGACGAGTAAATCCAGTAATAATTAGTTTTTAAATAATTTTTAGTTCCTCCCATGGGCGGAAGTGTACCCTTATTCACGTACCGATTGTGTATGAAATGCCATAAATGCTAATATGGTGGCTATAATGATGGATATTAATCCAACGAAAATAATAGCTTCTATAGCTATATTATTGTCAATCGCCCATCCCATTAAAAAGGGACTTAAAGCCGTACTAAAAACCATCAGGGAAGAGAAGAGTGAGCGTATAGTCCCGAGATAATCCGTTCCATAAAGTTCGGCCCATAATGCCGTTTTAATATTACTGCCCATTCCCAGGGTTATACCTACAAAAGCCATATAAACAAATGCCGACCAATTGCCAGGGTGATAGAAGGCAAATAATAGCCCTATCCCAAACGGGAGAAGATAAAATGGAAATATTGACTCGGCACTCAATCGATCTATAATCGGTCCAATAGAGAGCGAGCTGGTAACGCGTCCACCTGCAAAACCTATAAAGGCAGAAGCAATCAGTCCGGCTGACCAACCTAATTGCTGAGCAACCGAAACCTGGTACAAAAATAGTCCGGTAATCCAAAAAGGAGGCAACAAAACCGCTGGAGCGACTAACCAAAACCGGTAATCACGGAAGAGCATCCGGTAAATGGGCCAGCTTTTCCCGCTGGTTTCATTCCCGGCATCGTTGTCCTCAACGAGCGAATATTCCCTTTTGTTCAAAATAATCCGGATGAGGGGAATAAAGAATACAATGATAAATAAAACGATAATTCCCCATGTGACATGCCAGCTGAAAATGCCCAGTAGGCCTGCGATTACTGCTGGCAGCACGCCCTCCCCGATAGGATAGCCCAGACTGGTTATGCTTAAGGCCCGGCCTCGCTGATGTTCGAAATAACGAGCCATGGTAGTACGTGCGGTATGACTGCTGAGTCCTTGTCCCGACAAACGTAGCAACACAATCCCAATAAATAAAACCGCAATATGCCAGGAAAGTGCAAGGGTTAAACTGGCAACAAGTAAACCGGTGGCAACCGTCAGACTATATTTTCTAAGTGGGATATGATCAATCCATTTTCCCACGTAAGGGAGCGTGGCCGCACTTATCAGTGTAGCCATAGAATACATACTGCCAAATGTAGCGTTAGAAAGTGAAAAATCTTTCAGGAAGTAGGGTACGAATAATGATATCAAAAATGTCTGTCCAAAACTGGACATAAACGTAAAGGATACCCCAAAAGAGAGAATCCGTTTCTCTTTGCGGGCAAAAGTAAGATAGTTCACGTAATGAAATAAAAATTAAGGTATTGCGGTTTGTAAAGATTAAGTCAACGCAACTAAATTTTCAATTAGATGATTCCTTGTAGATAAAATAAATTTGCCTTGATCTTGGCGTGCTGTATTATAACTTGTGATAGTCAATTATTGATACGATCAGCGAGGTTGCATGTACAAAAATGTGGAATCTTATAAATGTGATCCTCCCGGTACCTTTCGGGAGATTATACCTCATCCCGGGGGACACGCTCGTACTATTGAAAAAGCCATAATTATGGAGCATCGTTTTGCTTTCTTTTTTTGGATGAAATGGTGCAACGTGCTCCGTAAAGATGGAAAGCTAAAACAACGAGCGCCCACTTTGCTTACAATCGATTGGCACCGCGACTTAGCCCCGCCGTCCGAAGAGCTAAAGATTGCTCTTGAAAAATTGGATCAATCCAGGTTGGATGAGGTAGCCAATTTTGTGTGGGCACAATTCGACCAAACCAATGATGGGCACATCCTATGCGCGGCCTGGCTGAATTTAATTGGTGATGTAATCTTGCTAAAAAATTCGGCTGATAGAATGCAGAGTACGTTTAACGATATGGCTGGGAATAAGCATACAATCTTTGAATTTCGGGAATATGATCGGTTGGAACAATTTGTAACTAATCGAGATGATCAAAATGTTTTTCTGGACATAGACCTCGATTATTTTGTGCACGGCAAGTGCACGCGCGATGGACATCGTTCCGATAATTTTCAGCTCTATTCGGATGAAGAAATTGGTCGGATCATTAATCCTAACAATGCTGTATTTCAGCATTTATTGCCGTATATCGATGGCATAACTATGGCCCAGGAACCGGGTTTCTGCGGTGGAATTATAAATTCTTGCCATCTTATGGAAGTCGTTCATTCTCAGCTTTTTAACAATGACAGGAACTGGAAGCATCACAAGGAAGAGAAAATCAAATAAAATTATGGTTTATGTTGTAATGGGTGTTTCGGGATCAGGCAAAACATTAATCGGTCGAAAGTTGGCTGATTACTTGGATTGCCCTTTTTATGATGGTGATGATTTTCATCCTGAGACAAATATCAAGAAAATGGAAGCTGGACACGCGCTTAATGATGATGATCGAAGGCCCTGGCTCAAAATTTTGGCAGAGAACATCCACAACTGGAATGAAAAAGGTGGCGCTGTATTGGCTTGTTCGGCATTAAAGAAATCGTACCGGGATTTATTGCGAGATGGACATGCAAATAAGGAAGTCCAATTTATCTTTCTACAGGGGTCGTTTTCACTGATTGCAGAACGTCTTGCCGGGCGGTCGAATCATTTTATGCCTGAAAAACTGCTGGCATCGCAATTTAAAGCCTTGGAGGAACCCAAAAAGGCGCTCTCTGTTTCTATTGATCAGCCACCAAATAAAATCGTGGAAAAGATTGCCAAACAGCTAAAGAATGCTTCTTAACGGATTTTGCATATTTGCTTCTGAATTGGTAGCTAATAGGCAACCGTATATTTAGAATATTGTAATATAAATCTACATGAGAAAATCTGACATCGGCATTTATGGCTTTGGGGTGATGAGACAGAAACTGCGCATAATTTTGACCACTATAAATTCCGAACGTCTGTTTTCGATACTAAACTACCCGGAGAAGAAAAGAAAGTGAAGAATTTTCTTTCTGATGAGGGCTGTAATTTCTTTAAAAAGCGGCGGTCAACTTTGATGATGCTCAAGTCTACCAGCCTGACAGACATTTTTTCCATACCGACTGGAATCAAAGAAGAAACATATAATTTTCATTTTTTAATGTACTGGCTATTTCAGCAATAGCACCGGCATTAATCTAGAAATTCGAATATTTATGAATGCATTTCATTTAATTCTCGCAACTATTGCCGGCATAGGACTACTTCTATTCCTGGTTATCCGCATGAAAGTTAACGCTTTTATCTCATTACTGGTTTCCAGCATGTTTGTAGGAATCGCGGCTGGCATGCCGGTTGGTGATATTCTCGATAGTATCCAAAAAGGGATGGGAAATACCCTTGGTTTTGTTGCCACGGTAGTGGGGTTGGGAGCTATTTTTGGACAAATCCTGGAACACTCCGGCGGCGCGGAAGCACTGGCAAAACAACTTTTGAAAAAGTTTGGGTCTGAAAATGCTACCTGGGCCATGGTCATTACCGGTTTTGTAGTAGCCATTCCCGTCTTTTTTGATGTAGGATTCATCATTTTAGTACCGTTGGTATACACACTTGCGGAACGGACCGGCAAATCGCTGTTATATTATGGTATTCCTCTGTTGACAGGCTTGGCGGTAACCCACAGTTTTGTCCCCCCCACTCCTGGTCCTATTGCGGTAGCCGATATTCTGGGTGCCGATTTAGGATGGGTGATACTTTTTGGGTTTGTGATTGGAGTGCCGGCAGCTATATTGGCCGGTCCTGTTTTTGGTTCTTATATCAGTAAAAAAATCAATGTTACGGTACCGGATTATATCGATATGGAAAAAGGGAGCGAAGAAGAGGATTTACCTCCTTTCTGGCTGATTGTCGGTATCATTGCTGTTCCTTTAATCCTCATTTTAGGGAATACCCTAACCGATACACTACTCAAAGAGCACATTATTTCGAAAGGTTGGATCACCGATCTATTTACGTTTATCGGACATCCGTTTGTGGCTTTGACCATCGCTACCATTATGGCAATGTACTGGCTTGGATCGCAACGGGGAACCACTAGAGAACAGTTGTCAAAGCTTAGCATGAAAGCAATGCAGCCGGCGGGCATTATTATCCTGATTACAGGAGCGGGAGGCATATTTAAGCAAATATTAATTGACAGTGGAGTAGGATCGTTGCTTGCCCACGGCATGTCCGATTTGGGGTTACCAGTAATCGTATTGGCATATTTTATCGCAGTAGCAGTGCGGGTTACACAGGGTTCATCAACCGTTTCCATGATAACGGCGGCTGGTATCGTCGCGCCTGTTATAAAGCAGCTCTCGATGTCGCAGCCGCAAATTGCACTAACCGTATTGGCAATCGCTTCGGGGGCGACTATTCTTTCTCACGTAAATGACAGTGGCTTTTGGCTGGTTAACCGGTATTTGGGACTTACCGAGAAAGAGACCCTGAGGTCATGGACTATGATGGAAACTATAATCTCTGTGTCGGGATTCATAGGTGCCATATCTCTGAGTATATTATTTAAATTTGTATGACTTATTTATCAGTTTAGGCCTTCTATTAAATGTTATTCTCATCAAAGCTGATGCAGGGTAACATGTATTAACTATATAATTAGTTAGTAATTATTTCGTTTTTGGGGTCCTCAGAGCATTATTTGTAAGTAATATAATCATTTTTTCAGGATTGACTCATCCAGCATATCAGTGTCTTCAAATACAAAACGGTTGGTTAAATAGATGCCGAGGAAAACAGATAATATTGTACCGGAGAAGATTGCAACCATTATCATAATTTGATATTTGATTGCAATTAACGGAGAGTTTCCCCCCAGAATCTGTCCGGTCATCATGCCTGGCAGAGAAACCAGCCCAATGGTGGCCATAGTAGCCAGTGTAGGATTTGCTGCCTTCTGCAGTGCCGTACTAATAAACGGTTCCAGAGCTTCGGTCCTCGTCGCCCCGCATGCCAGGTAAAACTGGTATCGCTCCTTGTGTTCATCCAGGCTATAGAAAAAGGCATTTATCCCAATCACATTACTGCGCAAGCAATTACCAAGTACCATTCCTGTTATGGGAATGGTGTATTGAGCCATTAAAAAAGTTGGTAACTTGATAACAAACTCCAGAAAGAAGAGATCAATAATTATAATCCCTAAAAAAGTAGCGACAAATACCGGAACCAGTACCGAAGATTTCCTTTTTAGTTCACTTCGGTCAATGGTCGCATAGTCTGCCACGACAACCATCACGAAAATCCAGGCTGCATTTATCCACGGGTTGTCAAACTTAAACAAGTATTCCAGGTAATAGCCCACGAAGAGCAGCTGCAAGACCATCCGCAATGAAGAGGTAAGAAGCTTTGTATTCAGACCAGTTCGATACCGCCATAAAATCCAGGCTGGTAGCAGCATAATTAAAAAGCCAAGTGACAGTTGTATCCATGTAATACTAATAATTTCCATCAATCCAGCTCTATAATGTTATCGGCAAGTTGTACCCAAAACGGATCATGCGAAGTAGAAATAATCGTACGCTTTGAGTTCAGCACTACATCTGCCACCTTTTTTTTAGAGAGATGATCCAAGGCTGCCGTCGGCTCATCCAAGAGTAAAAGCGGTTTGTCCAGCAAATGGCAAATAGCCAACCCCACCCGCTGACGTTGTCCCGTTGATAAATCACGAAAGAGCTTGTCCAAATTGGAAGCAGGCACCCCCAAAGATTCCAGAACACCAGCAAAATCCAAACTCTTGTGAGAACGGTTCACCTTAAATTGAAATGGTTTTTGCATAACCTCTTGTACAGATCCATTGCCCAGATTCAAATCCTGCGGCAGCCACGCAGTCTGGGGCCTGATTTTTTGGGGATGGATTTTCTGTCCTTCCAACATGATAGATCCTGTATCCGGCTTCAAAAAGCCAAGTAAAAGCTTCAAAATCGTACTCTTTCCCGAGCCCGACTCTCCTTTTAAAAGGGTATGTTTACCTTCTGGAGCAGCAAAACTAAAATTCTGAAGAACAGCTTCACCTTTGAAGCCAAAGCTTATATTATCAAAGGATATAAAAAGTTTTTTTGTCAATTCAGACTCCCGAAATTTTAAAGCTTCATATCAAATCAACCGTTATTGTGTGTGCAAACATACATAATGTTTACGAGGTTACTTCGAAATAGTAGTTATCGATATTTTGAATATTATAAAAGACAAAAATGCCAACTAAAAAACATAATAAGAGTCTGTATACCTCATCTTTGTTTGAAAATTTTTACCTTATAAAGGATGCTATTTTCGAATTCTCAGCCTAGCTCCTACTAATAGTCATATATGTCTAAGAGCAGTTATAGCAGTGAATCCTTATTTCCCTTTAAGGAACTATTGCAATCCACATCCATTATTTTCTATCACTGTAAGTTGGGTGAAGGATTGGAATTGCTACAAAAAAATGGACAATGAGTTAAGCCAGATCATGCAGCCAGTTCTTGTTGTTGGGTTAAATAATCTTGCATTTCCGCCGGTGTGCGGTAGTCAAGCGTAGAATGTAGCCGC
>Ga0102962_1000291_pt1 | contig 26681 bp, 21 predicted proteins | sample SalPonF2_C_D2_MG_FD_84519 | JGI IMG/M metagenome (GOLD analysis project Ga0102962, IMG submission 84519) | Salt pond soil microbial communities from South San Francisco under conditions of wetland restoration - Salt Pond MetaG SF2_C_D2_MG ...
AGGGTTGATGGCCATGGCCGATCCGAATATGATAAGTACCGTGGTGAGGAATTTGCTTGGCAACGCGGTGAAGTACACCCGCAAAGGGGGTACCGTGAGCCTGGAATGTACCGGTATCGATGCTGACGTTGAGGTTGTTGTAGAAGATGATGGTGTGGGGATGACCAATGCTGAACAGGAAAAGCTGTTCAAAACCGGATCGCATTTGAGCAAGCCGGGAACAGCGATGGAAAAGGGAACCGGACTCGGACTTATCCTGTGCGGGGAATTTATCGGGAAGAATAACGGAGTGATTAGCGTGCAGAGCAGGAAAGGGAAAGGCAGTCGCTTTGTTTTCAGGATCCCTGCAGCACCCTGATTTATCTTGTGATGCCGTTCCCGCCCGACAGGCTTGGGAATGACACGTGTGCAACACAAAACCTCCTGACCCGGAGAAAAAAACGCATTTATGTATGGTTGATTAAACATTCAGGCCACACGCGTGTTTTTTATCATAACCTGATTTTCCTATGGATCGCGAAGAACTAAAATCGTTTGATGAATACCATTCCAGCATAGATACCCTTCATGTAAAAAACCGGTGGAAACGTCTGTTAGCTTTTCTTGGACCGGCCTATCTCGTCAGTGTTGGCTATATGGACCCGGGAAACTGGGCCACGGATATTGCTGCCGGGAGCAAATTCGGATACGCCCTGATCTGGGTAATTATCCTCTCTAACATTACGGCTATCCTGGTACAGAGTCATAGCGCAAGGCTCGGTCTGGTTACCGGAAAAGACCTGGCACAGTTCAGCCGTTCTTATTACGGCAAAGGGCTTAACTTCATATTCTGGATTTTAGCCGAGATTGCTATCGCGGCTACCGACCTGGCTGAGGTGCTGGGCATGGCTATAGGGCTGAACCTTCTTTTTGGTCTCAATATGCTTGTCGGAGTCAGCCTCTCCATGTTCGACACGTTAATCATAATGTTCCTGATAAAGAAAGGTATGCGAATGCTCGAGGCCATAATAATCGGGCTAATCAGCATTATCGGCATTTCGTTCCTCATCGAATTATTCTTTTCAAAACCTTCCCTCACGGGTATTATTTCCGGTATTGTTCCCACCCTGCCAGGAACAGGCGCGTTATATATCGCTATTGGCATTATTGGTGCAACGGTAATGCCGCATAACCTGTACCTGCACTCGTCGCTTGTCCAGACCCGCAGGTACCAGACTACTAAAAGCGGAATCGGCAAAGCCATCCGGTTTAATTTTATTGATACGAGCATTGCCCTGAACCTGGCTTTGTTTGTTAACGCTGCCATACTAATCCTGGCTGCCTCTACTTTTTTCAGGACAGGGCATCATGAAGTTGAGGATATTTCACAGGCTCATAAAATGCTCGAACCCTTGTTGGGATCGGTGCTTGCCCCCGTGTTGTTTGCCATTGCACTTATTGCCTCTGGCCAGAGTTCGACGCTTACAGGGACCATTACCGGGCAGATCATCATGGAGGGCTACCTGAATATGCGGATCCAGCCCTGGCTTCGCAGACTTATTACCAGATCACTGGCAGTTATCCCGGCATTTATAACCATCCTTGTTGCAGGACCCTCCATGGCAGGGCCTTTATTAATCCTGAGCCAGGTCATTCTCAGTCTTCAACTTGGTTTTGCCCTCGTGCCCCTGGTGCACTGGGTATCTTCACGCAGGGTGATGGGCGATTTTAAAATACGGAATATTACCGCTTTTATCACGTGGGTAGTTGTATTGATGATCGTGGTTCTCAATGTGAAACTTGTTTTCGACACCATCGTAAACATGATCCAAAAAGGAAACCATCCCTGGCTGCTTTACGGACTTATCCTGCCATCCATTGCAGGGGCATTTTTGCTTCTTGTCTATACCATTGTTGAGCCTTATGTTGAGATCAAGATCCCCAGGATTTTACAGCCCACTCATTTACCTCCGGAAAGGCTTGAGCTCGTTGTCAAACAGGAGTTTAAGAAGATCGCCGTTTCGGTCGACTTTTCCGCTTCCGATAACCGGGCCATCAGCTATGCTCTGAATGAAGGCGGACCTGAGGGTGAATATTTTCTTGTACATATTGTGGAGTCGGCCGGGGCCCGTATGATGAAAGCGGAGATATACGACCGGGAAACAGAAGAGGACAGGTCTTTTCTGGACCGGTATTGCAAGCAGCTCGAAGAGCAGGGCTATAAGGCCACACCGGTGTTGGATTTCGGACTGGCCCGCAATGTCCTCCCCGAGGTGGCAAAGCGATTGGAAGCAGATCTGTTGGTGATGTCGTCACACAGGAAAGGATTCCTGCATCAGCTGATTAAAGGTACAACGATATCACAGGTCCAGAGGAAAATCAATATCCCGCTTATCATCCTGAAATAGAGTACTGATAGTTATATGCGTTCGGGGTCATCCACACGCCTGGGAGAATTGGTATTTCCGGTATTTAACGTCGAGGACGGTTCAAAAAGCAAGGCTTTTGTCTCTTGTATAGCCACCGGGCGGTGCTCCGTACCATGTGGAATGATGATCATTTCACCCGGTCCGAGCACTTCACGTTGTTCCCTGAACTCCATAATGAGTTGGCCCTCAATAACCAGGAACAACTCATCCTCCTCGCTATGACTGTGCCACACGAAAGGTCCCTTCATTTTTACGAGCCTGACCTGCTGACCGTTAAGCTCACCGGCAATTTTAGGACTCCAGTGATCTTCGAACAGATCAAATTTATTACTGAGATTGATCTTGGTGATTTTTTTTGTCATACGGTTAAAAATATTTTATTTCCACGATTCTTGAAGTAAATACTTGAAATATAAAGTCCTGAATAGGTCCATTGCAGTGGCGGCAACCCTGTTGAAACGAAAAAAATCCAGCCGGAATACCATCCTGGTAAAACTTATTTTTTTCCCATCTGTTATTAATTCTTTGAAAGCACCAATTAAACTAGTCAGATTGGGGGATTACGTAATTTATTTTTCTATTCAAGTGATAAATTTGTATTTTTCCATGAACTAAAATCGAAAAAATGGCCCATTTATTCGATGCTGTTAAAAGCTTTTTCTCAACAATGTTCCAGGCTTCTTCCTCTGAAGCGTACAATATTAATAACCTTTTTCTGCAATTTCTCTTACTTTCGGCAATAATTGTCTTTATTGTCACTGGTATGGTTGTGCTTGGCGGCTACCTTTACAGGAGTAAAGTGCGTCCGAAAGAACCACCCCAGCTCACAGGAAACCGGAAGCTCGAGTGGATTTGGACAATCATTCCTTTCCTTGCTGTCAGTTTGTTCTTCATTCTGACAGTAAAATCGATGCAACAGATCAACCGGCCTTACACCGAGGAGAATGATCCTGATATTGTGATTATTGCACACCAGTGGTGGTGGGATATGCGTTACCCGAAAGAGGGCATCATTACGGCGAACGAATTGCATATTCCCGTTGGCAGAAGGTTGCGCATGCGTATTGAATCGGCTGATGTGATCCATTCCTGGTGGGTACCTGCCCTTGGACGCAAAACGGATGCCGTGCCGGGAAGGTTGAATTACGGCTGGATTGAATCGGATACAGCCGGCATTTTTCATGGTGCCTGCAGCGAATATTGTGGCACCGAGCATGCGTGGATGCTCATACGGGTGGTGGCCGAATCGCCCGATGACTACCAGGCCTGGGTCGACAGCCAGAAAGTTGTTCCGGGCATACCCAAGTCTGTCGCAGGGCGTGACGGAGCCCTGCTGTTCCAGAAAAAAACCTGCGCTAACTGTCACGCCATCACCGGCACACCTGCCAGCGCTCATATCGGACCCGACCTGACGCATGTCGGTTCCAGGGAAACGCTGCTAAGCGGTATGATGATGAATACACCTGACAACATGAAAAAATGGTTGACCGATCCGCAAAAAGTCAAAATGGGGGCACACATGCCCGATTTTATGCTAACCGATAAAGAAATTAATGACCTAGAAACATACCTGGAGGGCCTAAAATGAAGCTAGCTATCCACATTCCTGAATCAAAAGAACCTCTGCCAAGTTTGCGAACCACCAACGGATTCCTGCAATGGATATCCACTGTCGATCATAAGCAAATTGGAATTATGTATTTATGGACGGCCATATTTTTCTTCCTGGTTGGATTTGCTGAAGCTCTCCTGATGCGCATTCAACTTGCCAGTCCGGAAAATACATTCCTCGATCCGGAAACCTACAACCAGATATTTTCCATGCACGGAACAACCATGATTTTCATGGTACTTACACCCATGCTCATAGGTTTTGCCACGTACTTCCTGCCGCTAATGATCGGTGCTAACGAGATGGCTTTTCCCAGGCTCAATGCATTCAGTTATTGGATGTTCCTCCTTGGTGGAATCATTCTGTATTTCAGCTTCCTCGCCGGGGGCGCACCTAATGTGGGCTGGTTTAGTTATGCCCCGTTGAGTGAAACTAACTACAGTTCGTCGCCGGGGGTCGACTACTGGGCCATCAGCCTTATCCTGATGGGTATCGGCACCATCGGGGCTGCGCTCAACTTTGTTGTGACAACCCTTACCATGCGGGCTAAGGGTCTTTCCCTTAATCGTCTGCCGCTCTTTGTGTGGATGATATTCGTGAACGCCTTCCTGATCCTGGCCGCCTTCCCGGTGTTGAACGCCGGCCTGGTGATGATCCTGATCGACAGAATGCTGAATGCTCACTTCTTCACAACCGGTACAGGGGGAAGCGCTATCATGTGGCAACACATGTTCTGGACCTTCGGACATCCGGAAGTCTATATCCTGGCTCTGCCGGCCTTCGGCATCGTATCTGAAGTCATCCCTGTGTTTTCGCGCAAACCGATTTTTGGTTATAGCTTTGTTGCAGCCTCAACAGTGGCCATAACCCTGCTTTCTTTCGGCGTTTGGGCTCACCACATGTTCGCCGTCGGACTGGGAACGACCTTTAATGCCTTCTTTGCCGCTACCAGTATGCTTATTGCAGTGCCTACAGGAATAAAAATTTTCAACTGGGCCGCTACCATGTGGGGAGGCTCGGTGCACTTTACCACCTCCATGCTTTTTGCACTGGCCCTGCTGATTGATTTTACGGTCGGTGGACTCAGCGGGGTGGGTTTCGCTATCGTGCCCGTCGACTGGCGTCTTACAGATACATACTTCGTTGTTGCCCATATCCATTATGTATTTATAGGAGCCTCTCTCACAGGCGGATTCGCCGGTGCCTATTACTGGTTCCCTAAAATTACAGGACGCATGCTTTCCGAGAAAATTGGGAAATGGCACTTCTGGCTATTTTTTATTGGCTTTAACGGGACATTTTTTGTGTTCCATTTCCTCGGCCTCCTCGGTATGCCACGGCGCGTCTTTACCTATCCGAACCTTCCTTATCTGGGCAAGGTAAACATGTTTTCAACGATCATGGCCTTCATTTTCGGCCTCTCCTTTTTCCTGTTCCTCTATAATATTTTCCGAAGCCTGCGAAAAGGAAAGAAAGCAGGCGATAATCCCTGGGGAGCATGGAACATGGAATGGCTGACCTCTTCACCTCCGCCACTGAAAAATTTTGAAGCCGTACCACTGGTGCGCAGCAGGCGACCTATCTGGGACCTTGAACATCCTGATAACCCAGACTGGAAAGAAAATAAACCCAACAAGGAGGAGAAGAAATGAAAAGTAAACTGATGATGAAAATCTTTATCGCCTCGGAGGCTTTCTTTTTCCTGGCTCTGATCATCTCGTATGTCGTATACAGCAGGCCCGGAGGCACACTCTCTTCCACGGCTAAATATCTCGATGTTACTAAAACAGCTATCTTCAGCGTATTGCTTTTTGCTAGTAGTGCTACCATGATCATGGCCGAGTCGAGGTTGAGAAAAGGAAAAAGAAAAGCTGTCCGGTTCTGGATTTTAGCTACCGTTGTGCTCGGCCTGGTTTTTCTTTTCGGACAGGGAACGGAATATTATCACCTCTATAACGAGAACGTAACGGTCTCCAGGGATGTATTCGGATCGGCCTTTTTTACCCTCACAGGCTTTCACGGCCTGCACGTACTGATAGGACTGATTGTCCTGTCGGTAATTACCTATATGTTCTTTTCCGGAAAATTTACCACCCTTGAGTCTTCTGCCCTCGACACTGCTTCAATTTACTGGCACTTCGTTGACGGGGTATGGGTGGTGGTTTTCTCAGTTGTATATTTAGGATCTTTATTATGACCATATTGAATATGTTACTTTCAGACTGGGTAATAAATGTCCCGGCAATAGTGATAACCATTTTACTGGTGGCCTTTCAGCTGTTCACCAGTCGATTTACATTCAAACATAACACCTCGCTTTATTATGCCGGTGTGCTTCTTTTTGTGCTGATGACCATGTCGCCAATCCAGGCACTCAGTCATTCGTACCTTTTCAGTGCTCACATGACGCAACATATTTTCTTCCTGCTGATAATCCCACCACTTCTCCTGGCGGGTACCGATGAAGATTTCCTCAGGCGAACATTCAGTCGGCCCCGGAGTTCCACAGCCGGAAAAATTCTTTTCTATCCGCTGGTAACCTGGATCCTTGGCATCGGATCAATGTGGATATGGCATATCCCGGTATTGTTTGAAGCCATGAAAGCTTCACAGGCACTTATGACCCTTCAGATCGTGTCGTTGCTTGTGCTTGGATATATCTTCATCTGGCCTGTGTATGCCCCCATAAAATTTATGAGGCTGACTCCGCCGGAAAGTGCACTCTACCTGTTCTCAGCATGCGTTGGATGTACCGTACTCGGCATTTTTATCACCTTCGCCCCCGTTGGGCTCTACACCTCATTTTTTACAGGCGGGAATGCTGCCGTCGAAGGAATGATTACCTCGGGCTGGGGCATTACACAATCGGTCGACCAGCAGATGGCCGGTCTTATCATGTGGGTTCCGGCCTGTATTATATATGTGACCAACATCATGATCAGCCTCGGCAAATGGTACATGGGTGGAGCTACCACTGAAGTAAAATAGTAACGTACGTTTTTAACATATCATACATTGAACGATTATGGATCTTACTGAACTCAAAAAACACCAGGACGAATACCCGTTGTCACCGGCCGACCCGGAAGTAATACCCGAACCAACATTCTGGCCCATCTTCACGGCCTTTGGCGTACTTCTGCTTTTCTGGGGCCTCATCACCTCGCTTATCCTATCTTTTGTTGGTGTTGTGGTACTGGCATTTTCGATTTCAGGCTGGATAAGTGATCTTAATAAAAGCTGACTTTAAACCAATACTATGAACAGACGCTCTTTCTTCATAAAAATCCTGCTCGGAATAAGTGCACTGGCCGCTGCTCTTATTGCTTTGCCCGTGGTGGGGGCACTCCTTGAACCGATTCTCAGAAAAAAAGTACAGGCATGGCGGCATGTTGGTAAAGTGGATGATTTTACCATTGGGAAAACGGTACTTGTCAAATACAGGGATGCTTCCATCCTGCCATGGACGGGGACGACTTCCAAAACAGCATCGTGGTTGCGCCGGGTAAGTGAAGACAAGTTCGAAGCTTTCTCGGTGAACTGCACCCACCTGGGCTGCCCGGTACGATGGGTGGCCGATGCCGAGCTTTTCCTCTGCCCGTGCCATGGCGGCGTTTATGGAAAAGACGGGGCAAAAAAGGCTGGCCCGCCACCTTTCGGACTACCCAAATATCCCGTAAGGATAAACCACGGAAAAGTAGAAATCCAGACAAGTCCAATCCCGATAACTAACCTCTAAGACTGCTTACTCATGAAAGGATTACGGAATTTTTGGAAATGGCTTGATGACAGGACAGGTATTACCGCAGCAATCAGTCCACTCATGGACCATCCTGTGCCCCCTAATGCCAAATGGATGTATGTCTTTGGCAGTGCCACCCTGTTTATGTTCATTGTACAGGTGGTCACTGGTGTGGGCCTTGCCCTGATCTACCAGCCTACCTCCGAAACAGCTTACCAGTCGCTGAAATATATTACCGACCAGGCACCCCTGGGAAGTATTCTCCGGGGTATCCATTTTTACGCTGCCTCTGCTATGATATTTTTGGTGGGTATTCACATGATTCGGGTATATCTTACCGCTTCGTTCAAGTATCCCCGCGAGATGAACTGGATAACCGGGCTGATACTTCTGTTGCTTACCCTGGGTATGGGCTTTACAGGGCAGTTACTACGTTGGGACAGCAATGGTGTGTGGTCGGCAATTGTCGGTGCCGAACAAGCCGGTCGCATTCCTGTCATTGGTACTTCAATAGCCCGGCTTTTTATTGGTGGCGATACCCTCGGAGGGGCTACATTGAGCCGCTTTTTTGCTTTCCATGTATTTCTTATCCCGGCCCTTATCTTTGGCTTGCTTGGTCTCCATCTCTACCTGGTCATTAAAAATGGTATTTCCGAACCCCCGGTGGCAGGCAAACTTGTAAAGCGCGCAACCTACCGCAAAGAATATGATGAACTGCTGGAGAAGAAGGGCGTTCCGTTCTGGCCCAATGCTGCCTGGCGTGATGCTGTTTTTGCCATTGCCGTGGTATTTGTTGTTTTTCTGCTTGCCGTCATCCTGGGGCCACCAGAGATAGGTACACCTCCCGATCCATCCAATATTCATTCAACACCAAGGCCCGACTGGTACTTTCTATGGGTGTTCGCCCTGTTCGCTCTGATGCCGCCACAGATTGAATCCTTTGTAATGGCTTTTGCACCGGTGGTGATCGGCGTCTTTCTTGTGCTGGTGCCTGTCATCTTCAACCAGGGAGAGAGAAGCCCTTTACGCCGGCCCTGGGCTATAGCTGTTGTTATCGCCATTATTACCATGGTCGGGGTTTTCTGGTACGAAGGGACTAAGTCACCATGGTCGCCTGATTTCAGCGCCAAACCCCTTACCAAAGCTGAAATAGGTGATGTGAGCCCTGAAGCTGAACATGGTGCAGCGTTGTTCTATTCCAAGGCATGCCTTTACTGCCATACCATCGGCAATGACGGAGGTGCCAGAGGGCCTGATCTTACCTTTGTAGCCGATCGTCTCACGCCTGAAGAAATGACAATCCGTATTATAAACGGCGGAGGTAACATGCCCCCGTTCGGACCAATGCTCAACGATAATGAACTGACCGACCTGGTGCAATTCCTCGAGACAAGAAAGCAGGAGAAATAAGGCGGTACTATTTATTCCATGATTTCGAACGCCGAACGGCATCATGCCATTTGGAGATAAGCCGTCTGGCTTCGTCACGGCTCATAGCGGGCTGAAAGATTGTATCGTCTTTGCGGTGTGCTGTTAATTCATCCATCGAAGTCCAGAACCCGGTAGACAGCCCCGCCAGGTAAGCGGCTCCTAAAGCGGTAGTCTCAATACTGGCTGGTCTGAACACGGGTATGCCCAGGATGTCGGATTGAAACTGCATCAGGAGGTTGTTGGCCGCAGCACCGCCATCGACACGCAAGCCGGTGACTTCCATCCCGGTATCCTTCTCCATGGCCCGTATCACATCCATAACCTGGTAGGCAATGCCTTCGAGAGCTGCACGTGCAATATGTCCCGCTTTTGTTCCCCTGTCAATCCCTGCAATGATACCCCTCGCATATTGATCCCAGTGTGGCGCACCCAGTCCGGTGAAGGCCGGAACAAAATAGATGTCACCGTTGTCACTTACCCCGGAAGCCAATGCCTCTACTTCCGATGATGAACGAATCATGTTCAGGCCGTCGCGAAGCCATTGCACCACCGCGCCAGCATTGAAAATGCTCCCCTCCAGGGCGTATACAGTGTCTTTCCCCATTTGCCAGCCAATAGAGGTTACCAGCTTGTTCTTAGAATGAAAAGGCTTGCTGCCCGTGTTTTTTAATATGAAACAGCCGGTGCCATACGTACTTTTTACCATCCCTTCTTCCAGACATAACTGGCCAAAAAGGGCCGACTGCTGATCACCGGCAATGCCACTGATGGGAACATGGCATCCGAAATGCGAAACGGACGTTTCCCCAATGATAGCCGAAGACGCATTTACGCCAGGTAGCATGCTCGCAGGAATATCGAAAAGCTCCAAAAGCTCCTTGTCCCAGCAGCCTTCGTTGATATTATAAAGCATAGTGCGACTGGCATTCGACGCATCGGTACTATGCCGCTGGCCACCAGTCAGCTTCCATACCAACCAGGAATCAACCGTGCCGAAAGCCAGTTCGCCGTTATCGGCCCTGCTTCGCACACCCACTACATGGTCAAGAATCCATTTTACCTTGGTGGCACTGAAATATGCATCAATGACAAGTCCGGTCTTTTGCTCTATCATCGGTTCATAACCCTGCACTTTCAATTTATCGCAGTATGCCGAGGTACGACGATCCTGCCATACAATGGCATTATATACAGGCAGACCTGTCCTTCGGTCCCATACCAGGACAGTCTCCCGCTGGTTGGTTATACCTATACCAGCCAGTTCCTTTCCCGATATGCCTGCTTTGGCCATGACTTCTGCCACTACCGCCATCTGCGACGACCATATCGCCGCCGGATCATGCTCTACCTGCCCGGGTTCCGGAAATAACTGGGAAAATTCTTGTTGCGCCTTGGCCCTGATGTTCGCCGAATGGTCGAAGAGCAGTGCCCGCGAACTCGTGGTGCCCTGGTCCAGGGCAAGGATATAGCGTTCCATCTCTGATGTTTTGTTGAAATTCAACGCTCTCAAACGAGAACGGAATAAAGGTAATGATTTATCAGCTACTGAAACCGGCTCATACCGGCGAACCCCCTTTTTCTATCGACGTAGTCACCCCTGTGAAAAACGGAAATGCCTGCTGCCCGCTTGATATGTTACGGTCATTTTTCACCGAAAAACTTTTTTTGTCATCACTATTTCAATTTTTCAGGTCTTCGTGGCGAACATTTAGCCGCAAAAATTGCTAATTGGTAGTACATCTCTTCTTTCTTTCCTGCTATGAAAAAGATTTTCTCTGTTATCTCCTCCACCCGGACTATGGCATTACTGCTGCTCATATTTGGGGTCAGCATCGCCACCGCCACATTTATCGAGAACGATTACGGAACCGACGCCGCCAGGAGTGTTGTCTATAATGCCGTCTGGTTTGAGCTGTTACTGACCCTGGGGGCCATTAATATTCTCGGGGTTACGATAGCTGCCAAAATGTACCAGCGGTCAAAACTGACGTTGCTGATATTTCACCTGGCATTTATCGTAATACTAATCGGAGCCGGCATTACCCGGTTTACGGGAACCGAAGGAGCTATGTATATACGGGAAGGGGAGACCTCCGATTCATTTCTTACCTCGGGAACATCCATGAGCGTGGCTTTGAACAGCGATGACGATACGTTGTATTATGAAACGCCAGTCTTGTTTTCTGATATCGCACCAAACCGGTTCAGGAAGAATTTTACCTTCAACGGCAAGCCTGTTACGATCAGACTTAAAGCGTTTCATGAGAAGGCAGAACAAGTGCTTGCGCAGGACGATCATGGAGGACCACACGCCCGGGTTGTCCTGGGCGGGCAAAACGGCCGTCAAACCCTGTTCGTTGCCCCGGGAGACAGTTTTAACCTGGGAAACTCGATGGCTCAATTCCGTGTAAAATTCGACAGTACCAGTGTGCACGGGCAAGTCAGCATTTTTATGAACGCCACCGGGTCGTTGTCGTTTGTCGCACCTTTCCCGGTTATCAGGACTGCAATGACTTCGGGAACAGCAGATACACTGACGGCCGGACGCATTCATCCCCTGTTACCGCTCACTCTTCACTATTTTCAAGGCAGCCCGCTCGTTCTCAGTCGTTACCTGCCTAAAAGTAAAGTGGATGTGAAAGCCGTTACAAGCAAAAAAGAACGGCTTCCGTCTGTCCTTCTACTGGAGGTCGGTATTGACGGAAAATACAGGGAAATGACCGTGACAGGAATTAAAGGGGAACAGGGAACACCGGCTGTAGCGGGCATAAACGGTACAAGCGTGTCGATAGGGTATGGCTCTGTGCGCCGAAAGCTGCCTTTTGCCATTCATCTCAACGATTTTATTATTGAACGTTATCCTGGCTCCGGAAGCCCATCGTGGTTTGAAAGCCGGGTGGAATTGATTGATATAAACAATGGTATCAGTCAGCCAAAACGGATCTATATGAATAATATTCTCAACTATAAAGGATATCGCCTTTACCAGTCATCTTACGATCCCGACGAACAGGGGTCGGTGTTGTCGGTTAATCATGATGGTTTGGGGACAGTGGTAACGTATTTCGGATACCTGTGCCTGGCCATCGGTTTTGTTTTAAGCCTGCTGAACAGAAACAGCCGGTTTGTGAAACGTTGGAATTCGGTTCCCGGGCCAGGCCGCCATACCAGGATTACGGTCATCATTGTTCTGCTTGGCTTTAGTGCAGCACCTTCTTATTCACTCGATACATCAGCCCTCCAGGGTGCTTCAGCTTATCAGAATGCCTATTCTATATCCGGCCGTCAGCCATTACCATTTATCGATCCCGGACTGGCACGTGAATTTGATACCGTACTTGTTCAGGACGTCGGGGGACGTATTGAGCCCATGAATACACTCTCTTCCGGGATTCTCAGAAAAGTCATCAGAAAAGAAACGTACAAAGGACAGACAGCCGGGCAAATCATACTGGGCATGCTGGCATTTCCACAATACTGGCTCAATGAACCCATGATCAGCGTTAATCATCCCGCCATTCAAAAGGCCCTTGGCATTTCGGGGAATTACGCTTCGTTCAACGATTTTTTCAGGGGAAATGGCTATGACGATTATATTTTTTCAAACGAGGTTGAAGAGGCATACCGTAAAAAACCGGCATACCGGACAAAATACGACAACGAACTGATGCGGGCCGATGAGCGATTGAACATCTGCAGTATGATCTATTCACAACGGGCTCTTAAAATATTTCCTTATGCCGGTGATGAAAACCATACCTGGTATTCTCCCGTAACTGCCGGAGGTGTCTTTACCACCGCCGATTCCATATTTGCCAAACATGTGATCGATTACCTGGTGGTGGAGATCAGGAAAGCAGAATCGGACCACCATTGGGATGTGCCGGTACAGCTGGTAAAAACCATTAAAACCTACCAGGAAAATAACGGGCAGGATGTTATTCCGCCGGCACGGCAAATAAAGGCAGAAATTGTATATAACAATTCCAACCTGTTTGTTCTGCTGATGCGCGTGTATATGATCACTGGTTTCATCCTCCTGCTGATCCAGTTTTTTCACATGTTCAGGCCCGGGTTCAACCTGAGGATGTTTACGGTTACGGCCTTTGTGATCATCTTATCAGCTTTCCTTGTCCATCTGGCCGGACTGGGCTTAAGATGGTACGTGTCGGGCCATGCACCATGGAGCAATGGTTATGAAGCTCTTACCTTTATTGCCTGGGCGACGGTTCTCTCGGGTCTTATCTTTTCGCGCAAATCGGGTATTACTTTAAGTGCGACAGCTATACTTGCGTCACTTATCCTTATGGTAGCACACCTGAGCTGGATGGATCCCCAGATCACGAACCTGGTTCCCGTTCTGAAATCATACTGGCTGGTCATACATGTCGCGGTTATTACAGCCAGTTACGGTTTCCTGGGTCTCGGTGCCTTGCTGGCATCTTTCAACCTGCTGCTGATGGCCTTCCAGACCGAAAAAAACAGCAGGAACCTGGAGCCGAACATAAGCCAGATAACCGGTATTATCGAGATGACTCTTATCGTCGGACTATATATGCTTACTATTGGCACATTCCTGGGCGGAGTATGGGCCAATGAGTCGTGGGGCCGTTACTGGGGATGGGACCCGAAGGAAACCTGGGCGCTCACCACGGCCATCGTGTATGCGGTTATTTTACACCTCAGGCTGGTACCCGGATTGAAAGGGAAGGTCCTGTTTAATGTCCTGGCCCTCGCTGGTTTCGGTTCTGTAATTATGACCTATTTCGGTGTTAATTATTATCTATCGGGATTGCACTCTTACGCTAAAGGAGATCCCATACCTGTCCCCCCGGTGATATACTATTCGGTAGCATCGGTGGTTGTCCTTAGTGCACTGGCAATATGGAACCAGTCGCGCCTTAAAAGGCAGACCCACTAGCGGATATCATTATGTTTAACCGGCATCATGCCTCTGAGGCATGATCAACTTAAGCACGAACGGATGAATATGAAACGTAACCTGCGCGAAATTACTGGGATTGTATTTACACTAAGCAAGGTAAGGATAACGGTGGCCGTTGCCCTTACAACACTAACAGGATATGTTCTGGGTAATGGCGCTTTTGATGCGGGTTTCATCCCTGTTACAGCCGGTATTTTTCTCCTGGCCTGCGGTTCATCAGTTATAAACCAGCTACAGGAATACCATACCGACAGGCTGATGGAAAGGACACGACACCGGCCTCTGCCTTCAGGAAAGATAAAACCTTTTTATGCAGGAATACTGGCTTTTGCAGAAATTTCAGCCGGTATCACTATCCTTTATATTTTTGTAAATATGTTGGCTCTCATTACCGGATTAACAGCACTGGTCTGGTATAACCTAGTTTATACACCGCTTAAAAAAGCTACCCCACATGCTGTTATCCCCGGATCCTTTGTCGGGGCTATCCCGCCACTTGCCGGCTGGGTAGCTTCCGGAGCCTCCCTGCTCAATCCCGGGGCCTGGTTCATGGCCTTGTTTTTTTTCGTGTGGCAGGTTCCCCACTTTTACCTTCTGGCCATGAAATTTGGTCCGCAGTATGAACATGCCGGTTTTCCAGTACTCACGCGAAGGTATTCCGAACGCCAACTGCGGATACTGATCTTGTTATGGGTGGTGTTTACAACCATAACCGCTTTGTCATTATATTCTGCGGGTGTGGTCAATTCGTTGATAAGTGTCCTGCTACTGTGTATATTATCAGCATGGCTTATTGGCGTTTTCCTTGTTCCCGCTATGAAAGGATCAAAGGAGTTCAGGCCTGTGAAATATTTCATGCAGATAAATTACTATGTACTGCTGGTTATCGTGGTGCTGAATATCGATCACGTATTTGTGCATCTATGGTTTTGACAATGGAACAAATTTTGACCTTTGTAAATATCCCCGTGTTCGAAAACCGCAAAAATTCACACCATGTCAATGCTCAAAAGTATCTATCCGTATAATCAAAAGCTGCTGGAAAAATTCCAGGAATTATCCGACGAAGACCTGGAGAAGAAACTCGTACTGTCAGCTGAGACTTTCCATTCCTTCAGGGAAACTACGTTTGATGAGCGCAGGACTAAAATGCTAAAAGCGGCCTCCATTCTCAGGGAAGAGACCCGAACGTTTGCAGAAACCATCACGATGGAAATGGGTAAGCCCATCGGTGAGTCGGTTGCCGAGGTTGAAAAATGCGCGTGGGTTTGCGAATATTATGCTGAAAATGCGGAGAAATTTCTACAAAATGAGATCATTGAAACAGATGCATCAGAAAGTTATGTGACCTACAAGCCTATCGGAACCATATTTGCCGTCATGCCCTGGAACTTTCCCTTCTGGCAGGTATTCCGGTTTGCTTCGCCTACCCTTATGGCCGGGAATACAGCCTTGCTGAAGCATGCTTCCAATGTACAGCGGTGCAGTCTGCATATTGAAGATATTTTCAGGCGTGCAGGCTTCAAAGAGGGGGTCTTCCAGTCACTGGTGATTGGCTCGCACAAAGTGAAACAGGTCATTGACCACAACGCGGTAAAGGCTGTCACACTCACCGGGAGTGAACCGGCAGGTGCTGAAGTAGCAGCCCGGGCCGGTAAGCTCATTAAAAAAAGCGTACTGGAGTTGGGCGGGAACAATGCCTTTGTTGTCCTTGATGATGCCGATATTGACCTGGCCATCGATGTCGGACTGAAAGCACGGATGCAAAATGGCGGGCAAAGTTGTATTGCCGCCAAACGATTTATTCTCGACAGTTCTATTGCCGGACAATTTATCCCGGCCCTTCAGAAAAAGATCGGGCAGCTGAAGGTTGGCGATCCGATGGCCGGAGATACCGATGTCGGCCCGCTCTCCTCAGTCTCCCAGGCTGAAATTGTTTACGACCAGGTTATAAAATCGATTTCTGCCGGCGCCATGCTTATCACCGGAGGCATTCGCGACGAAGCATTCTTCGAACCTACCATTTTACTTGATGTAATGCCCGGTATGCCAGCCTTCGATGAAGAAGTCTTTGGCCCTGTATTTTCTGTTATTCTTGCCGAAGATGCCGAAGATGCCCTAAACATTTCAAATAATTCATCCTTTGGTCTCGGGGTGAACGTCTTTACAAACTCCAGGGAAAAGGCCCGTCTTTTTATCGACAATGCCGATGAAGGGGCCGTGTTCATTAATGAAATGGTAAAGTCCGATCCCCGGCTACCGTTTGGCGGCATAAAACATTCCGGCTACGGAAGGGAGCTTTCTACACATGGAATCAGGGAGTTTGTTAACGCCAAAACCGTATATTTCAGATAATTGTATCGGCTTTTTTTTGCAGATACCGGCTTTTACCATTCATAAAACGAATACCTGTTGGTACATTTATAACTCGAAAAACAGCAAGACTGTGTAAAAATTACGCATATATGTATAGATATTACACAATCGCATCCATTCTCACCGGCATAAACAAGTGATCGGATGCCTACGAAACACACTCTCAAGGGGATACTTAACCAGTTAATACTTACTCCATCAGGTTCAATAATGAGGCTGCATTCTGCGGAGCATAACCATGCATATCGTTATTGAAGTATGCAAAAATGATGTCCTGCCTGCTGGTTTTCATGTTCTTGCTCCATTGACCGAGTTCCTTATCTGAATAGTTGTAATCGTACCAATGGCCGTTCTTGTTCTCACCATGGAACCTGAAGTAGGCCAGTCTGCCTGTGTCTGTAATTTTTGTAAGTGATTTATCGGGTGATGACACAATGCAAAAACCAGTGCCCGACTTGTCGAGGATATCCATCACGTTGTCGTCAAACCACGATTCATGTCTGAACTCTATGCAGTTGGGTACAGTTCCAGGGAGTAGTCTGCAAAATGCCTCTAACTTGTCGTCGTTACGGTGCAGGTTCCCGGGCAGCTGCCAAAGTACGCAGCCCAGTTTGCTCTTAAGGACTTTGGCGGCGTTATAAAATGTATTTACTGAATCTCTGAGGTCATCGTCCATTTTAAGCTTTTTCATGTGCGTCGTATACCTGCTCCCTTTCAGGGTGAAACTGAACCCGCTGGGTGTCTGGTCGTTCCATTCGGCAAGGGTCTTTTTTTCGGGCAGCCTGTAAAACGAATTGTTGATCTCCACCGAGTTGAACCTGTCGGCATAAAAAGGCAACCAGTCTTTTTCTGCAAGGTTAGCAGGATAAAAAGTTTCTCGCCAGCTTTTGTAATGAAATCCTGAGGTTCCGATAAAGTAAGATTTTTGCGACATATCAATTGCTGTTTGGAGTAGGGAAGGATGTGAGAGAGTTAGAGGCGGGAGGCCGATGAATATCCCGGCAATTCGTAATATTTCGAAACATGTAACGCTGAGATCCACACTATTTTTCCGTGTTAGGTTATGCTGTCAGACCCAACACGTGCGATAAATCATATAATTTTCTCTTACAGCTAAAGCTCCTTTTACTCACTCACGCCATCGTTTCGCCATACCTGTCAAACCAGTTCAGACCTGAGAATGGCAGCCATTTTTGAAGGTCCTGCAGGAAATTCCTCGTCACTGGTTATAAGCACTTCACCACCGTTGAGGATGGTGTGGATAATGGCGAAGTTAACAAGCTCTTCATGGTTTTGAGTATTATCGGGATTCGTATCGACCAGGTACCGTTCCTTGTCGAACGTCCCCCACAGTTCAGCGCCATCCCTGACAAACAGGGTATCCACATTTTTATAATAGGCCGATGAAATAATTTCACTGGGATAAATGGTGGTTTTCCTGGTTCCGGCCAGCTTCTGATAACGTTTGAGACTGTTTTTTCTGAGTTTGCCCGATTCCTGTTCTGCAATTGATTTGGCTTTTGAATGCAGCTTGTCAATATTCAGACTGTCGGGATCAATATCGACAAAGTCATTACTAATTCCGGGATAGGAGCTCGCTTCACGGTATACCGGTACGAGATGTCCCAAACCGGCAATAACCATTGGGATTTGCCTCTCGTGTACGATTTGCATGATACCCCGGTCAACCTGGTGAAAGAAGCGCAGAAGGTTTTTCCTGTCTTCATCTTTCATGACGCCATGGCCGTGGAACATAAGCGACTCTTTTCGGTCACCACTGTGAGCCTGAATACTACGCTCAGGAACATCGAATTTTAATGTTTCTTTTATTGAATCAGGTATTTTATTGTTTAGATCGACTTCTTCGATATCGAACCGTGAACAATGAAAGAGTTTTACACCAGACTTGCTTATCGTAAGGAGAAAAAATTTGCCGTCCTTATCGATCATCGACAACAGGGGTTTAAGGTAGAATTTATGGCCCGAATAGGTGACATACTCAGGTTCCTGTGGGAGTGTATATTTTTCAAAGAAATTTTCGGAAGCAAAAATGGCCAGTCCTTTTCGTTGATGACGCCAGAAAGACGAATCATCAATCAGTTCTCTGACGGGTTGGGTTATTTTTTCGATGTCACTTTTATTCTTACCCTTTTCGGCCAGTTGGTTGGTTACAGATTTCAGGGCACTTTTTAGTGCTTTGGAATCCTGCTTCTCATTGACCTCCTTGCCATGTGAATGAGTAGGAATACATACAGAGATCAGATTGTCGTCCTCTTTTCTGGCTAATTCCAGGAATTTTTCTTTTCTGATAATTTCCATCTCTTGAAGTTTTATGTTTATAAAAGAGCATTACATGAACGTCCCGGCAACCATAGGATCGTATTTTAGAGGGTTACCAGAGTATGTATTTGAGACGTTCGGAATGTTGAACATATCTGCCGTTTGTCATCATATATTTTCTGCCTGTTTATGCCCGGTGAGGGTGGGGTTTCCTGATTATCTGATCCGGGCCGGTATTATGTATAACATTCATTCGGGGAAATTGTTAACGTGACTTTTATATTCATAATTCCGGGAATGTTAGCGTGTAAAAAGCAGAAATTCAACGTGTTTTACGGTTGTGATCCACGATAATTCACGCATTCTAAGCCAATTCCTGAGAGATGGACGGATGAGCATCCGTTCTCAACATAAAGGTGATTTTCACGTTATAGGTTTTGAACAGGCAATTTTAGCATCCTGGTTGCCCAATCCTCCAAAAACTCAACCCGCCACTTACTCACTGTACGTGCTCCATTTTTACCATCAAAACGTAACAAAGGATCCGGGTTGTCGGACCAGTAATTGTTGCCGTGACCTGTTTTTACATAGGATCCGCCCCAGCTTTCTCCTTCAGGATTGCCGGGATCGCCATTGAGCATATATAGAACGGAAGGGGTATCACCCATTTTGATATCGGGTTTCTCAAGGAAGAAAAAACGGCCAAGTTCACCATGATCTTTGACAAATTTCCTGACAAAAGCCACGTTCCCCCATTCACCCTGCTGGTCGCCACCCAAATACATACCCCTGAATGTTGTATTGCTCTCTATCCACCATAAATCAGGATGATTTTCATAGAGATAGTCGCGTGCTTTCGGATCCTGGAGGGTATTCCACGATCCGATGGAATATATCCTGATATGCTTTTTTATCTCCGGGCTGTTATGCACAGCCTGGGCCACATCGGTGAGTGAACCCCAGACAAGAATATACAACGGCTGCCGGCTTTTCTCCATGGCCTTTTTGACAATCCATGCCGCACCGGCGCTCATGAAGGCATCGGGCGTTTCCCCGGCCTGCGGCCTGACGGCGCCCTGCATACTCACTTTCCGCAACGCACGTGGCGGAGGATAGCCTCCTGACGCCTTCGATAGATAGCGGTAGTCTTTGGCGTACAGGTCAATGACAGTGTCAATATCCGATTTCCTTCCTTTCCCGGGAGGGGAACTGATCAGCCCTTCTATGTCGAAACGGTCGGCATACATCATCAGGTGAACCATCGACTGGAAATCATCGGGATCATCGCCGCCAATATCTGTGGATATAATGATTCGGTTCGTTTCTTTTTCTCCGGATGGCAGGGGCTGTATGACGTTTGAAGCGGAAAGGAGAATCACAATCCCGGTCAGGAATATCACGTACATCCATATACTCTTCGGCCTTGAAAAAGTCATGGCAGGCTGGTTTTAATGAAAAATTCCGTCAACACTGTAAAGATACAAAAATTAGATTGGAGCTGCTAACCGGCTATTGGCAACCTCATTCTTCTTCCTTTTTTTTAGCCATTTTCAACAACCCCTGCCGGTAACTTTGCCCAACAGGGATTGTCTTATCCCCGACAAGGAGCTGGTGCCGCTCAAACGACTTGATATGTCTGATACCGGCAATGTAGGACTTGTGTGTTCTGACAAACAGGCTGACAGGAAGAGTACGGCTCAGGCTGCTTAACGAATCCAGCACAAGGACCTTCTTGTCTTTCAGATGGTATTCGACATAGTTGCTGTCGCTTTTAATATACAGTATATCTGAAAGTTGTAATCTTATAAATTCGGTTCCGCTTTTCACCCAATATTCATCGTGGTCCCTGGTGCTTTCAGCTGCAACCATTTTCTCTTTATTGCCTGCTGTCCGTTTGGCGTTATTGTGAAGACAGAAAAGGTCATAGGCCTTATTGACAGCCTTGAGGAAGCGTTCGAATTCAACAGGTTTCAGCAGGTAGTCGACTACATCAAAACGGTAACCCTCAAGGGCATAGTCGCTGTAAGCCGTCGTGATAATGACCAGGGGCGGATGACGTAGCGTTTCAAGCATCTGTAACCCGGAAATTTCAGGCATATTGATGTCGAGCAGGATGAGGTCGACGTCGTTGCGGTTTAAAAACGACACGGCCGACACGGCGTCTCTGAATGTGCCCGAGCATTCAAGGAAATCAAGTTTCAATGCATAGTCAGTCATAATGTCGAGCGCCATCGGCTCGTCGTCAACAGCGATATATTTCATGCCTTTTGCGTATTTATGGTCAGGTTAACGTAATAATGCAAGTCTGCTTCTGCAATGGTGAGCGTATGACGCCCGTTGTAGATTTTCTCGAGACGCTCGGTCACATTTTCATGCCCGATACCTTTATAACCGTCGCCTGTTTTGTTTTTGTGCACCGAATTACTGATACTGAATTTTACCTTGTTTTGTCCCGATGCCTCCACGTTTATGCGAATCTCCGATACTTTGGTAACATTGATGCCGTGCTTGAAGGCGTTTTCCACGAAAGGTATAAGCACCAGCGGTGCGATAAAGATCTCCGAGGTTTCACCTTTCACCTGCATGTCTATGTTTACCCGATCGTCCTTATGAAAACGTAGTTTTTGGAGTTCAATATAATTCCGGATGTATTCCACTTCTTTCTGGAGTGATATCAGCTCCACGTTGCACTCATATAGCATGTATCTCATCATGTGAGCCAGCTGGCTTATGCCTTTGGCTGTCTGCATATCTCCATTTTTGCGGGCCAGTGAAAATAGATTATTCAGCGTGTTAAACAGAAAGTGCGGGTTGATCTGTGATTTTAAAAATGAAAGTTCCGATTCCAGCTTCTCCCGTCTCAGGTGTTGCTTCAGCTTTTCATCCTGGACAAGTCGGGCCGAGAAACTGTATGCCAGTGAAGCGCCAAGGATGATAACGTGGATAAATCCGTTTCCGACGAAAAGGTTACTCCAGAAAGCCGTCTCCCGGTAAGGGAAATAGACCGAAGCTACCTGCAGGTCGATGAAACTCTCGAGAAGTGTTAGTATCAGAAGCATTGCCGAGGTGAGTACTGCCCATTGCAAATACGCACCTTTCCTGAAATAACGCGGTACCAGCCAAAGTGCATTTCCATAAAAAAGAAATAGATTAAGCAGCGTGCCGTAAAGAAGGGGAACATACAATGAACCGTCACTTTTCCGGAAAATACCGACTATGAAATCGTGACTCCAGAACAGGATGTAAAGTAAGGGCACAGCCCAAATTACAAGGTGAATGATCCACGCGTATTTTTTCACGTCTTTTTGTTTAAATATCGTGATGATAATCCAAAATTAAAAAATTGATTGTACATGCAGGCGAATAAATGGATAAACGGCTCATTTTTTATCTGAACAGCGATGCAACATTATTTGACGCTGTACAACTATTTATTTATAGTGCTGATGTAATTCTTTTGTTTGATAAACCCGGTCGTCGCAATTTTACAGGTGAAATAACTAAAACGAAAATTATGACTAAGATTCAAAACACTGCCGGATGGAAGATCATCCTTTTCCTTCTGGCCTTTGTAGCCATTTTTGTGGCAGCTGCCATCATCTCCGATTTGCTTACAGGCTGGATTAATCACCCTGCGGTAAAAGTATTGGTACGAGAGCTGTTAATAAAAATCCCGCTTACCCTTGCCGGTTTTTATCTTTTTGCCAGCAGAGTCATTGGTGTGAAGGGTGAGGATGTGTATCTTACCGGTTTCAACCGGCGGATTTTCCTCTGGCTGATCGGGGGTATTGTCATTACAGGTGTTGCCTTCATTCTTATCATTTTCATGGCCAGACCGGGAGTTTTTGAACGCATAGGGAATCTTCCTGCCCGGTCAATAAGCTACTATATTGCAGCGACATTTGCGCTGGCACTTTCGGCAGCGATCCTGGAAGAAACACTTTTCCGGGGCTATATTCTCGGGATACTGGAAAAGAAATGGAATGCTGCCATTGCCATCGTCACGCCCTCGGTATTGTTCGGTCTTCTTCACCTTGTTGGCCTCAGCAGGTTCGTTTTTTCGGATGTTCTCATGCTGCTTCTCGGGGGAAGCCTGGCCGGGATCATGTTTGGCATGATAGCCTGGAAATCGCGGAATGCTTATGCAGCTTCCATGGTTCATTTCGCATGGAACCTGGTGTTCAGTGGTAAGGTTATCATGATGGGGCTTGCCGCCGAAGATCAGATGAGAGGACTGTATTATGTTAAGCTCGATCCGGCTGCCGGAATGTGGCTTACGGGCGGAAATTTTGGGGTAGAAGTGTCATTACCGGCTATCCTGGTCTACACAACAGTAATCATAGTCGTAATCACGACTGGGAGAAATGCCACAAGGCACAGTGTTGTCGGCGCTCCGGGAAATACAGTCGTTAAATCCTGAAATACAAGGTTATGCACACATTTCAACAGACTTCGCCGAAGCCTATTGCGGCACATTCTTCAACAGCACCAACGACCGTTCACGAATTTCATAAACATCAAGTACATCTTCGTTGTTTGGTTGTTCGTCACGGGCGGTGTCGATCAGGATTTCCCATTCATTGGTGACATCGAGGTGGGGAAGGGTGAAGGTTATCGGTTCCCAGTAGCTGTTGACCATTAAAAAGAGGATATCATCCTTTATGACTTCACCTTTTTCATCCACCTCATTCATCAGTTCCCCATTGAGCAGCATTCCCATACACCTGATGAAGTTTGTATTCAGTTCGTCTTCGGTCATGTCGTTACCGTCGGTATTAAGCCAGCGGATATCCCTGACATCCTGGCCGAAGATCTTCCGTCCCTTAAAATACCGGCGCTTATGGGTTACGGGTTGTGACTTCCGTATTTCGATAATTTTCCGGGTAAAGTCAAACAGTTTTTTATTCCGGTCATTCCAGTCCCAGTTGAACCAGGTTAACTCATTATCCTGGCAATAGGCATTGTTATTACCATTCTGGGTGCGGCCGTATTCATCGCCATGACTCAGCATCGGCACTCCCTGGCTAAACATCAGGGTTGCCAGGAAACTCCGCTTGCGTTGTTCGCGCAGTTTTATGACCTTCTCATCCTCGGTGTTTCCTTCGGCTCCCGAATTCCAGCTTATATTGTGATTCTCGCCGTCTTTATTGTCTTCGTTGTTTGCATCGTTGTGTTTTTCATTATAACTGACCAGGTCATGAAGGGTAAAACCGTCGTGGCAGGTAACAAAATTGATGCTCGCCGAGGGTAGTTTGCCGTTGTCTTTGTAGAGGTCACTGCTTCCGCTCAGACGGTAAGCCAGTTCCATAACCTGGCTTTCATCGCCGCGCCAGAACTTACGTACACTGTCGCGGTATTTACCATTCCATTCGGCCCATAAAACAGGGAAGTTGCCAACCTGGTAACCGCCTTCGCCCAGGTCCCAGGGTTCAGCAATAAGTTTTAGCTGTGAAATGACCGGGTCCTGGTGAATGGTATCGAGAAAGGTCGACAGTTTGCCTACGTCGTAGAGTCCGCGGGCCAGGGTTGAGGCCAGGTCGAAACGGAATCCGTCAACATGCATTTCCAGGGCCCAGTATCTCAGGCTGTCCATAACCAGTTGCAGGGTGCGGGCAGACAATAGGTTCAGCGTGTTGCCAGTACCGGTGTAATCAACATAATAGCGCGGATTCTTTGAGTCGAGCCTGTAATAGTTCTCGTTATCAATACCCCTGAAACAGAGGGTTGGCCCCAGTTGATCACCTTCACCTGTGTGATTGTACACTACGTCAAGGATAACTTCAATGTCGTTTTTGTGAAATGTCTTAACCATTTCCTTGAATTCCTGTACCTGTCCGCCACAGTCGCCCGCCACACTATACTGGGCGTGTGGTGCAAAATAACCGATGGAATTGTATCCCCAGTAGTTCACCAGACCGTTGTCGAGAAGAAACTTGTTGTGGACGAAATGATGAACAGGCATCAATTCAACGGCTGTGACGCCAAGCTTTTTGAAATAGTCGATAACCGGCTGAGATGACAACGCTTTGTAAGTTCCCCGTTCATGTTTTGGAATATCGGGATGACGGGCCGTAAACCCTTTGACATGGAGCTCGTAGATGATTGAATTGTGCATCTGCGTGTCGGGCCGTTCAACACCTTCCCAGTCGAAACGGTTATCTACCACAATGCATTTGTTCATCTCATCGGCACTGTCACGCGAATCCTTCCTCACATCGGGCTTCTTGACCTTGCCATCGGGGACGTAGCCAAACATTTTCTCGGTAATGTTCGTCGGACCACATATCGCCTTGGCATAGGGGTCAATCATCAGTTTCTGCGAGTTGAAACGCAAGCCTTCAGCAGGCCTGTATTTGCCAAATACTCTGTAACCATAGGCCTGACCCGGTTTAATACCGGGAAGATATAAATGCCATACATGATCGGTGTTTTCCCTTAACGGTATCTGGGTATATTCTTTTTTATCGCCGGGTCCGCGAAACAGGCAAAGTTTCACGCCCATGGCATTTTCACTGAAAAGGGCAAAATTAACCCCTTTTCCATCATAATTTGCTCCCAGAGGATAAGGTTTACCTGGCCAGACAGGTCCTGTATATTTTTCCATAATTGAATTTTCAGATTTACGTGTAATACTTCAAAGATACTTCTTTAATCTCGCCGTAAGGGACGTGTTGATCTTTTTCGATTTTTTAAGATAAGCGGTCTAAGAACAAGAATTTCACAGACTTTTGAACGATTCGCAAACGGCCACTGTTAAACTTATGTGGCATTTGACATTCGTCCCTGAAGTGTAACACGAATCACAATCAAAAGGTTTTTAGCAAGGTGGTCAGGATGGGAGCATTGTTGCTGCTAAATCCACCGTTTCGGGATCAGGGACAGGCATTTTCAGGCCACGATTGTTTATCATCAATAACAACAATTGAATTTGGATCATACAATGAGTATCAGGAAACCAGTAGGTGTAGAACATATATCAAATAAATGCAATTTTAGTCTTTGGGCTCCGCTTGCGCAGGAAGTGTGGCTGGAGCTGGTAGAGCCCGACCATGCACGTTTCAGGCTAAACCGCGCAGATCATGGTTACTGGAGCCTTTCGTTGGATAATGTGGGTCCTGGCACAAGATATTTCTACAATATTGATGAATCAGGACCACGGCCCGATCCGGCCTCCCGATCCCAACCTTCCGGCGTCCACGGACCTTCCGAAGTGGTGGGTATGGATCAGTACAGATGGAACGACGAGGACTGGAACAACATACCCCTCGATACTTATATTGTTTATGAGCTTCATACCGGGACCTTCACGCCGGGAGGAACGTTTGAAGATATTATCACGAAACTCGATTACCTGGCCCGTCTTGGTGTTACGGCTATTGAGCTGATGCCGGTTTCGTCCTTTCCGGGTGGGCGGAACTGGGGGTACGACGGCGTATACCCATTTGCAGTCCAGGATTCTTATGGCGGGCCGTATGGACTGATGAAGCTGGTCGATCATTGCCATAGCGCTGGCATAGCCGTTATCCTTGATGTTGTTTACAACCACCTGGGCCCCGAAGGTAATTATCTTGAACAATACGGCCCTTATTTCACCTCCAGGTACCAGACACCCTGGGGCAAAGCCGTGAATTTCGATGACCGGTACAGCGACGGCTTCCGTAATTACGTGGTGCAAAATGCACTGATGTGGTTTCGCGATTTCCATATCGATGCCCTGCGCCTCGATGCTGTTCATGCCATCTACGACTTCAGTGCCATGCATATTATGCAGGAGCTGGCTGAAGAAACAGCCATGATTAGCCGCAAAAAAGATCGTCCGTTTTACCTGATTGCCGAATCAGATTTAAATAATACCAGGTACATTAATCCTGTTACACAGGGCGGTTA
>Ga0102962_1000292_pt1 | contig 26607 bp, 22 predicted proteins | sample SalPonF2_C_D2_MG_FD_84519 | JGI IMG/M metagenome (GOLD analysis project Ga0102962, IMG submission 84519) | Salt pond soil microbial communities from South San Francisco under conditions of wetland restoration - Salt Pond MetaG SF2_C_D2_MG ...
ATTTAATTACCTTAAATAAGTTAGGTGCTTCGCGCGATTTCGCTTTGCTTACTCACTCTCAATCTCCCGAAAGTATGCAAGACAAGTTCTCCCTTTCCCAAATAAATCCGCGACAGGGCGAGAGGCTCTTCAATAAAACTCAAAAACAATTAAAAAATTTAGGTGCCTTGTCGTTTGCATTGTTATTTTTCATAGGCTCTTCCTGAAAATCGTCTTCGTCATTATAATATAATTACCATTGATCCGATTCGTGACGATAAATAAGCCCAAAAATTTTCGGCTCCTGTCAAACCACCTTTTAAGATCTTCCAACGGAACATTATGACCCCTTTCTTTACCCTGATGGGCACCCGTTCGGCACAAAAATCGGAATTAGGTGTAAACGAAAACAAGGCAATGCAAAACCTTCTCTAAGTTTATTAGATATTGATTGGTGTTTTAAATTTTACCTAACATATTACTATGCCCAAATCTTCCTCGGTATAATGATTTATATAACGTTACATAACTTGCAATAATCTAATCATAAATGCTATAACCATTTATCCTTTATTTTATGTTACATAAAGGTTTACATAATTGCGAGATGTAATATAGTAAGATTTTGACTCTAAAAGTTTTTTCTAATAATGGAAATAAGTTATTGCATAAAGGGAACATCAAAATTGTTGCGACCGTACCTGTTTATTTAATGTAGATTACTTTCCGATTTTAGTTGTCTTAGATCCTTCACTTACCTAATATTTTTCATCTTCTGTACCTGACGGCACAGTGTTTGGTCGGATTGTGTTCTTTCTACCGATATATTTTCCCTGAGGAAAATTCATTGTAGCTTAGCCTGTAACTATGAATGTTGTGGAATGTTTTGTTTTCTAAATGGCCATAAAATTTCGTAGCTCTTTTTAGATTCCTCAAATTTGAGGAAAGCGTTATTATTTACAAGACATTTTTTTTCTAAATCTTATGTATTGATTATTGTAGTTAACGTGAATAATTCGGGATGACTCTCATCATAAAAGCATATAAGTCCCAGAGGGACTAAAGTTGGGTAGAAAATAACATGAGATAATTCCTTCCGGGCCGTTAGATACAGGATGTGAAATGATGTTTGAAAGCACAGAAAATTTATTGAATGCCAAATAATTATTGTTTCTAAGCATTTCTTTTTGCAAAATTATAAGTAGATAATTTTAAACTATTATTAGAAATAGGGTTATAAGTAAAATTCAGATCCTAAATTTGTAAAACGATAACTATTGTTGATACCCGCACTAAGAGGATATCCTGAAATTATCAATTATCATAAAGAAGGCATGGTATCTGAATGTAAAAACATTTGCTTATGTATATTTAAAATGGAGAGACTGTTATGGCTAACATCAAAAAGAAAAAAGGGGTAATTGGTATATTAACCGGAGGAGGAGATGTTCCTGGTTTAAATCCGGCGATAAGAGCGGTAACGATACGTGCTCGCAGAGAAGGATACGAAGTTATCGGTTTAAGACGCGGATGGGCGGGAGCTATCGAAATTAAAAGAGATAAAAAAGCGGATAACAGTAATTGTTTCCAGGAACTATCCTATGAAATTGTGAATAAGGCAGGTCGTACGGGAGGGACGTTTTTACACAGCTCCCGTACAAATCCGAGCCGCATCAAAAAAGAAGACGTTCCGGTGCACTTAAAGGATAAGTATAAGGAGGAGATTAATGATCTGACTCCGGAAGTCCTGAAGAATCTGGACTTTCTCGGGATCGATTATTTAATCCCGATAGGTGGGGATGATACCTTAAGCTATGGTGTTCGCTTGTTTAAGGAAGGCATAAAAGTCATCGCGATCCCTAAAACTATGGATAATGATGTCCCGGGCACCGATTATTGTATCGGTTTTAGTACGTGTGTGACCCGGACAATCAACATGACCAATGTGTTGCGAACGTCGGCCGGATCTCATGAACGTATTTTGGTTATGGAGGTATTCGGTCGGTATGCGGGGTTCACCGCGATGTTACCAACGATGGCCGGCTCAGCTAACCGTTGTGTGATCCCGGAATACAAATTTGAAATTGAGAAATTGACGGATCTTTTAATTTATGATCGAAGCCGTAATCCCAGTAACTATTCCGTGGTGTTGGTTTCGGAAGGAGCCATGTTCAAAGGCGGAGAGATGGTATTTGAAAATCAACAGAAAGACGCCTATGGTCATGCCAAATTAGGAGGAATAGGCGATTTGGTATCCTCCCGGATAAAAGAATTATCGCCAAATTTCAATAATGGTAAAAAAGTTAATGTCATTAATCAGAAGCTGGGATATCTGGTCCGTGGCGGTGATCCGGATGCCATCGATTCCATTGTTCCGATGGCCTATGGCAACCTGGCACTTGACCTGTTATTGTCAGGTGTGCACGGACGATTAGTCGTCCTAAAAAACGGGCGTTATGATAATGTGCCCATTGAAGTGGTTACCAGCACCAAAAAAGTGGTCAGTCTGAAAGAGCATTATAATACGGACCGGCTGCGGCCTTTTTATAAGAGTTTCGAGATGAAACCACTATTTATTATGACCAGTGAATAATAATTTCTCAAAAACATCAAAAGGGCAGGGAGATCAATCCCTGTCCTTAATTTAAACAGAAGCTACGATGTCAAGTACTTCTTTAATTGATTAATTGTGATAACTTATCTTCGCTCTGTGGTCCAACGAGAAACTCCTTAATAATACCATTTTCAACTAATACGGTTGATGGGGTTCCCATTACACCAAATTTTTTAGCAGTAGCCATATCTCTCGTAATATCAACTTTAAAAACATTTCTGCTCTTCTTGACGAATTTATCTATGATTGGGGTCATAGGCTTACATGCATGGCAGCTTTGACTATAAAAATAGAAAACAGCTTTTCGTCCGCTTTTTACAGCGTTGCCATATTTTCCATTTAAATCAGGGACTTGTTTTCCCTTTTTAAATCGCATTTTAAGTATCATACCGTACTGCATGGCAAAAAACAGTACAATTACTCCAACAATGATGTAAACGATTATCATAGCAAAGGTCTCTTTATATCAGTTCTTTGTATTTCTGGTTTTATATATTACAAACGTAAATATACTATATTATTATATAACAGTATAGTAATTTATTAGATAATATAAACATTTCTTTTGTCAGATAAATTCCCCCCTATTATAAATTTTTTAAAAGATATGGTCAGGTTAAATTTAGCTATCACAAAAATTTGTGCAAAGGGACATTAAGTATAAGTGAGATGATTTTTAGTTGATGAGTAGATCGTAAAAACAGCTCTGAAAGAGTATCCTGTTTGTAGTAACAAAATGATAAATATAATTTAGGTTCCATTGGAACCGCCTTGAATAAATGCATTAAGTACATTTAGACGGCTCCGATGGAGCTTGAACTTTGATAATCATATTAATGGCTACAATCAGGAGGCTCCTAATGGAGCTTATGGAGAGAATACGATGACTCATTTTTATCCTTTACAATTTCTCGATTATCTTATTTAAAAAAACACCTTGGGTAACGTGAGTTCGATATCATTTTTAAGAAAGTCCCCCTAAACAGAATCGAATCTCTTAAGAATTTATGCCTTAGAAAAATAGGCGTTAAGAATCCGTAGGAATGCAGAGTAAAAAAAATCCATACCGCATGATTTGTAAAATATGGCAAGCCCAGCAGTGGGGCATTGGATTTTTTTAGTGGAATGGAGATGGATTTAGCCCATGTTTCGTCAGCCAGCGGTTTTTGGTTTCTTTTCATCGTTGAAAGTAATGTAACGAATAAAGGAATGATATTTTTAAATCACCAGGAAGCATTCCGCAACGTTTCTTATTTCAAACTCACGTTAAGCAATTACTGATAATCCTTTTATATTTCCCTTAACTCCAAAATTTTAACAAGACATACGAAATGAAAAGCATACCGACTTTACAGGATATCAAAAATGCTCATCAGCGAATCCAAAAATATATTCACCGGACACCTGTTTTCACGAGTCAGCAATTAAATAACGAAACTGGAAATCAGATTTATCTCAAATGTGAAAATTTTCAGAAAGTGGGTGCCTTTAAATTTCGTGGAGCCAGTAATGTCGTGTTTTCTTTTGAAGATGAATTTGCTGAACGGGGAGTGGCTACTCATTCCTCAGGAAATCATGCACAAGCTATTGCATTAGCCGCAAAAATGCGGGGTATTCCTGCTTATATCGTGATGCCGGAAAATTCACCACAAGTTAAAAAAAAGGCAGTGGCCGGTTATGGCGGAATCATCCGTTATTGTAAATCAACGTTAAGCGCACGGGAAGAAGTTTTACAGGAAGTCATTCAGGAAACAGGGGCTCATTATATCCCTTCCTATGACGATCCCGGAATCATCGCCGGGCAGGGAACAGCCACTTTTGAGCTGCTACAGGATCATCCGGATCTGGACGTTATTATGGCTCCGGTTGGCGGGGGCGGTTTGCTCAGCGGGACCTCAATTTCAGCCAAGAATGTAAATCCGGACGTAACGGTGATTGGAGCTGAACCGGCTAATGCGGATGATGCCTATCGTTCGTTTAAATCAGGTAAACGTCAGCCTATCAAAACCAATGATACTATAGCGGATGGATTACGAACCGAATTAAGCGATCTGACATTTTCCATCATTTATAAAAATACTGATGATATCATTACGGTGAGTGAAGAGGCTATCATATCAGCTATGCGATTCATATGGGAGAGAATGAAAATAATTATTGAACCTTCCTCAGCGGTACCCATAGCAGTACTAATGGAACAGAAACTATCCGTAGAGAACAAGAAAATAGGGGTGATTATTTCTGGCGGTAATGTCGATTTGGAAAAGCTGCCCTGGATGTCGTGATTGGGTTTTAATTAAGCATAACAACCCTAAATCTATAATTGACGAATAACAGAACGCGGACGACACGGACAACACGGATTTCCACGGAACTATAGATAAATTTCCATCTTTTTACTGACAAGTTTGGTTTAAGATTCAGAATTAACATAGTGTTAACGCGGACATCTTTTAGCCGAAGTGGCTTTATAACCTCGACGAATGTTGGGGAAACTTCCTAATTTAATTGAGCTTATAAGCCTGGAACAACAGCAGTGGATTGCCATGCTGCATCCTCCGAAGATTCCGCTCGCAATGGCACCATGGTAGTTTAGTGGATTTCAAAATAAGGCACTATACCCAAAAGGTGTTTTATATTGCAACGGCATTATTTTTATTAAGGGTGGAAATAAAAAAAAGCCCTGAGTGTCATCACGAGGCCGGATGGCCGTGGTGAACTCCTCCTGTAGGTAAGTCCATGAGCTTAAACAACGGCAGGGGATTGCCGCATTTAGAAAGACCGTACAATTCCCCTCTCCCTATCAAGTTTACCATTTATAAACTAATATCTATATATTATTTAATAATAGTGGTTTATATTAAATATGAACGCTCAGAATAAAAACGGGTTCTTTATTTAAACGTTATTCAAATTCAGGTGGTTTTGATAATAGTGTTTATCGTTTGGAATAATCAGGCAACTAATTTTGGAAAGGAATGCATGCTATGATTCGACTTGATATTAATAGCGATGAAAAACAGGTGTTGATCGAAGCTCTGCAAAATTATATCTCCGAATTACGAATGGAGATTGTCGATACCGACAGTTCCGCATTTCGGGAGAAACTTAAAAGTAAGAAAAGGACGCTAAACCGTATTCTTCATATGATTGAGGGAGAGAAAGTCGAACCCGAAGTGTAATCGTATAGTTGACCATCATTCTTTGGAAAAGGTGACAGTTAGCCAATTATCTTTCAGATTTTGCCCGGTCATTTTGTAATAATTCAGAAAATTCGGAAGGAAAAAGTTGCGCCGCTGATTTTTTACTTGTAAGACCAATTCATCTCCGAATTGTTGAACGGTGTAAGGTTCTCCTTCAATAAATGGTAAGTGTAATTTTATGATATATTGATCATCTTTTTCATCGATTTCATAAATGGATTCTTTATAAAGGACCTCAGCAGGATCCCGTTTCCCGTAGGTTTTTTCCCCTATGGAATTGAGAAGGTCTAATCCGAAAACTTCTTTGCCCATGTGGGCGACCCTGAAAATCGGTAATGGTGAAAAGCTATCCTCAATTTCTTGCAAATACGTTTTTTGTGACTTTACATAATTTTTAAATAATTCTCCGGCGTGTTCTTCCTCAATAATTCTGTTGACAATCACCGCGTCAACGGTGAAACCGTATAGTTGCAGATAGGTAAATGCTCGGCGGGATTCCTGAATAACCATTCGCTCGGGATTGGTGACCAGCCTGATAGAGCTGGTCGACGCATCACTTAACACATCCTGAATCCTTTTTAACTTATCAAAGATGGCTTCCAGTTCTTCATAACCTTTATCAAACGGAACACCGGTGACCATTCTGGCGGCTCTGCCTACGGTCCGCACGGCGAATCGCTGAAACGGGAAAGCTTGCATCAGCCACCATTGAGTGATTTGTGGTAATGACAACAATGTCAGTGTTTCACCGGTTGGAGCACTATCGACGATAATCAGGTCATAATCATCTTCATGGTAAAATTTATCGAGCCATAAAAGTGCGGAACCTTCGCCCATACCGGGAATGGCGGCCAACTCTTCCGCGGCTACTGTTTCTAATCCCTGCCATTTTAAAACGACCAATAAGAGATCGCGTATACTTCCCCAGTATTTTTTCATGGAATAGTATAAATCGATCTCCAGCGCGTCAAGATTTTCCTGTACTTCCTCTGGCTCCGGGCCAAGTTTGACATCCAGTGCATCGGCGAGGCTGTGTGCCGGATCGGTTGACATAATCAGGGTTTTATAGCCGTTTTTTGCGGCTTTTACTGCTGTGGATGCGGCAATGGTAGTTTTCCCGACACCTCCTTTACCCGTAAATAGTAAAATGCGTTTTCCTGCCATAGGATCTTGGTGAATAATCCAGGTTATAGCTCTAAGTTAATCATATTCATAGTTTCTGTTAATGATATTAGAGTAAAAAAATGTGGGACAAGCTATGAGCGGTTTTAAAAGAGTTTCCCTATTTAAATATGATTTTGTAATAATCGCGACCAATTCTAACAGGTGATATTATATTAAATTTTTCAGATAGCATTACTTACGGCAAAATTTTATAGTAGTATGTAAATAGTAATCAATAACCATCCTGGCCGGTTATTTGATTGCTGAGATAAAGTTTTAACCGGTAAATCATGAGAGACAATGAGACTTGCCCATCTAATTACGTCTGAATCGGTATCGGAGGGTCATCCCGATAAAATTTGTGATCAGGTTTCTGATGCCGTTCTTGATGCCTATTTGAGAGTTGATCCCCATGCTCATGTAGCCTGCGATACATTTGTCACTTCTAAATACATGTTATTGGGTGGAGAAATACAGTCGAAACAAAAGATTTCAACGCAGGAATTAGAAGAGATTGCCCGGTCGGTTGTTTGTGATATCGGGTATAATAATGACGATTATGGCTATAATTGTGATACTTTTGAATTTGAAAGCCGGTTACATCAGCAATCTCAGGAGATCGCGAATGCGGTAGTAAATGACCATTTGAATCTGGGGGCTGGCGATCAGGGGATGATGTTTGGCTATGCTTGTAATGAGACGTCGGAATATATGCCATTCAGTATCTTATTGGCCCATAAATTATTACGTGAATTAGCCAATATCAGGAAAAATACCAAATTGATGCCCTATTTACGTCCGGATGCCAAATGTCAGATCACCGTTTCATATGATTCCAAAGAAAGACTTGACCGGATTGAAACGATTGTATTATCTACACAACATGAACCTTTCAAAAATAGTAAAATTGCTTTAAAAACAATCCGCAGGGATGTAAAAAGAATCCTGATACCACGCTTACTTGATAAATTGAGTGATAAGGACCGGAGCTATTTTCATGATGATATTCAATATTTTATAAATCCGTCAGGCAGCTTTATTGCAGGCGGACCATTTTGTGATACAGGATTGACGGGGCGTAAAATTATTGTTGATACGTATGGCGGACACGCGCCTCATGGTGGCGGAGCCTTTTCAGGGAAAGATGCTACCAAAGTTGATCGGTCTGCCGCATATATGGCTCGTTATATTGCTAAAAATATCGTTGCGGCCGGATTAACGGATCGCTGCACTTTTCAAATTTCGTACGCCATTGGGTACACTCAGCCGATATCGATTTATATTGACGATCATAATACCGCAAAAATAAACCCACACAAAATTGAAAGAGCTGTACGCGAATTGTTTGATATGAGTCCCTCTGGTATCATTCAAAAACTTGATTTATACAAACCCATTTATCAAAAAACATCCGCTTATGGTCATTTTGGAAGAACGGATTTTGATTTTAATTGGGAAAAACTGGGCGATGTTGAAGAATTACTTAAAATTGTAGATTATAATAAATCCAGAACTTATTGACATATAAGCAGTTATTAAGATCTAAATGTTCTTTTACATTAAACTTTAAAGAAAAAGGTTTTATTTCTCTAAATAATTTTTATTATAAAACAAGCTCTTGGAAACATTAACTATTTGGTGTCACAAACTTAATATCTATGAAAGAACTGCTCTTGCTTGCAGGTTGGATTATTATTGGATTGTTATTCATCAAAAAGATAATAGCCTGGCGTAGAGGCGTTATTACCAGCAAGAAATTATTGGGCAGCTGCTCATTGATCATCATGTTAGGAACGGTCACCTTTTTTAGTATCTCTGCAAGTCTGGCATTCATTTGGCTCTCCATTCCATTTTTAGGATATCTCTTCTATTACACGTTGAATAAAGATGTGGCTGATAAACAAGAAATAAAACGGTACTAAGTCTTATATATTCCAATCTCAAATTAGAATAATTTCTAATCCATACTTAAGATAAATTACGGGTCTTATTCGGATTATGTTGTCATGTATTTGTAATTCGGGGGACGAAGAAAGGAGTACGGTTGATTATCATTCGTTTATCTTGGAAAATGACGAATATGGGAGTCAGTCGGACTTAAATGAATCTTCTGCAAATTCGTCAGATTTGGCCATATTCCGCAATCTTTTTCGTTAAAGGGAACCACTATTCGTCTCAAAAGACCCCGAAACCGGTCTTAAACTGACAAATTTTCATTATGATTTCTTAAGTCCGACAGCCTCTTAGAGTTTACTCTTTGAGATTTTAACACGGTACCGCTCACTTAAAACTTCCCGAAAAGGATCAGGACAAATTATACCTGCGGTTAGGACTTTTTTACCGGATTATCTCGTTTTGTTTAATCCGCTCCCTGAAAGGAGCTCACCTATTCGTCATAAACCGATATTCATGACTCTATAATGTAAGTGTATTCATACCAGATACTTATCGGATATCCGTTAAAATATTTTAAAGACAATAAACAAGAACGGAATAGGAATGTTTCAAAGTCATATTCGGGGAAAAATGCTTGTTTAACCTAACCTCGTACGTTTCATGCGCATTTCGAACTTCGTCTTGATCAAGACAAAATTTTTTGGTGAATAATCCGGGTTTAATGTATTAAAGCCTCAAATCCGATTATTTTAAAAAGTGGGGGATAAGTTGAAAAATATCAAACCCAAACACTCAAATCTCGTCGCTATTTTTTCCCTGCGAACAAATTAAATGAGACTGCCTTCACAGTATAAAGACAACCCATCATAAACTAATCATAGCAATAAGCCTGAAATATTTATAATTTTAAAAAAAGGAAATCATCAAAGAGAGTAGATCAACAGTCCTATGAATCTTGAAAAGTTACTTGAAGCGAAAGCCGATGAGATTTTAAATCAGGCTCAGGATATTTTGGAGCATTCTCATATCCCGCACTATGATAACGTCGGGAAAAAGAGTTATGGGGTCTATCTGAAAAATTTATATGACTTGACGTTAAGCTGTATCAAATCAAAAAGCTTGCTTGCCATTAACGAATACGCTGAAATTCTGGCGAAAGACAGGTATGAAGCCGGTTTTGATCTCCATGAAGTTCAGCGGGTATTTAATATACTTGAGGAGACCATTTGGATGACCATCATTCATGATCTGTCACCGGATGAATATGAAGAGGCTCTTCGGTTAACAAGCACGATTTTGGGAGCGGGTAAAGCAGCATTGGCCGATACCTATGTCTCATTGGCAAGCGAAAGGAAAGTACCTCATCGTGATATTGAAGCTTTATTCAAAGGTACGGATGGGGTTTAATCCCACTATAATTAAATTAATCTTGTATCATTTCTAAGGAAACAATATACACTATAAGTCACGTTATTAGATAAAAACCTGATTTTGACTAAGTGAATAATAGACCATGAATTGCAAAAAACTAATGACGGCGGAGGCTGTAAAAAAATAACAATGCAAGCGATAAGGCACCTTGATTTTTTAATTGTTTTTGAGTTTTGTTGAAGAACCTCTCGCCCTGTCGCGGATTTATCTGTGAAAGGGAGAACTTGTCCCGAATCCTTTCAGGAGATTGAGAGTGGGGAAGCAAAGCAAAATCGCGCGAAGCACCTAAATTATTTAAGGCAAATGAATTTGATTTATAGTTTTTTCACAGCCTCCACCGTCCACGGTCCATTGTTATCAATCGTAATTGATTATATTATCTCAAAATCAGATTAGCAAGATATTCATATAAGCAAAAATCATAATCAGCTCCAGAAACATGTTCGGTTTTAAGAAAAAACGTCGTAATCGATTGATGGGCAGTCCATTTCCGGATTCCTGGCTTTCGATTATTAGGAAGCATGTTCCTTATTATGAAATGCTTCCTGAGGAGAGTCGCCGGAAGTTAAGAGGGAGGATACAGGTCTTTCTCGATGAAAAAACGTTTGAAGGCTGTGGTGGCTTGGTGATGACGGATGAGATACGTGTGATCACGGCAACGCAAGCCTGTATTTTACTTTTAGGTGATATAAGTGATTATTATCCGGAACTTTATTCCATATTGGTTTATCCGCAAAGTTATTTCGTTGATTTTAAGAATCCTCAGCCCGATGGCACTATCATAGAAGGGATTCAGGCACGCAGCGGGGAATCGTGGAATCGTGGTAATGTCGTTTTATCCTGGTATCACACACTTAATGGAGCCAAAATACCTTACGACGGACATAATCTTGTTTTTCATGAATTTGCCCATCAACTCGATTATGAATACCGGGCTACTAACAATGGAATGTTCAAAAGGGAAAATAGATCGAAATGGGTGGATATTCTTGAACGGGAATATCGTCGATTGATTTATCAGCTCAATAAAGGTAATCCCACTATGATCGATCCATATGCGGCTACGAATCTTGCTGAATTTTTTGCTGTTTCTACAGAGCTCTTTTTTGAAAAACCACTCGAAATGCGTGGTTTACATCCCGAGTGGTTTAATCAACTGACTTTATTTTATAATCAAAATCCGGCTAATTATTTTCAATTTTCGTCCACCGAATTAACATAGTTCGCATGGGATGGAAAGGTAATGATTCGTTCCTATTTCAAGGTTTTTACACTATAATCGCTGATTTTAAGATGGAGATGATGATTGAGTCTGAAACCGACAATTCCCTCGCTCGACATCAGATTGGAACGTGATAAACTCTTAAGGACTTTTCCGTTACAAATGAAGTCTACATTATCGCCCTGAACCTTAATGGATAACGTATTAACTGTTTCACCATGCTTATCCATTTTATTAACGGCTGTATTACGGGTCCATCCAACGAGCAATGACGTACTGGCGTTTGTTCTTCGTTTGATCAGGTAATCGCCATCCTGACGAACCAGAAAATAGATATAACTCTGATTGGATGCCTGCAGGTTTTGTCCACCGAAAAACAATCCATAAGCTTCGGCATGATGCGTCTTTTGAATCTGATCGAATTTTGCGGTTATTTGATAATTACCTGTTTCAATATTATTGGGATTATAATAGATTCCGGCCCCCATGGCATCTGCTTTAAAAAAGTATCCATATCCCGTTTTTTGAAAGCTGAAATCTTTTTTTCCGGCATAAGTGTGATCAAGACGATAATACCAGCCAAACGGCAATTTCCCCTTAAATTCAAGTTTTTTGGGAGTTCCGTTATTCTGAGCGAATGCCGCAGTGGACATAAACAGGAGAGAGAAGAATAAAATGAGTTTACGCATGATAATCTGACATTTTAAGTTGATGGTCGAGTAAGAATTTGATGTTGTGATATTTAATTACACATTTCCAATATTATAAACAAAATGATCGCTATTTTATATAAAAACAATTTATATGCGTCATTCTAACAATACGCATATACATCAAGATGTTAGTACAACAATATAATTACAAAATAGATTTCAATTTCTCCGAAGAAATATTGGCGCCGCATATCACAATGATACTGCGCTGATTTTTAAATTGTTCAACATTCTGCATAAAAGAAGCAACGGCGACACCGGCAGCTCCTTCAATCAATTTGCTGTGTTTAGTTAAAATTGTCTTGATACCCCTTTTAATTTCATCTTCAGAAACCAAAAAGAAATCATCGACTAATTGCTTGCAGATATCATAGGTTATGGAATCCTCTTCAAACCCACCTGCCGAACCATCCGAAAGTGTCTCTTGTGGTTCAACGGTTTGATATTTCCCACTTTGGATACTTAGGGCCATTTCCGGAGAATTAGCAGGTTGACATCCCCAAATTTGAGTTTCGGGTGAAACCGTCTTGAGGTAAGTAGCCATACCGGACATCAATCCACCGCCACCAACAGTAACAAACATGTTATCAATACCTGAAATTTGAGAAGCTATTTCCATGGCAATGGTTCCTTGTCCGCCAATAACTTGTGGATCATTATAAGGAGATACCCACGCCATGTCATGCTCCTCTGCGTATTTTTTTGCATACATCTCCGAGTCGAAACAATCATCACCATGAAAGAGAATTTCAACGCCATACGATTTTAAAGCATCCACTTTGGAAGAAACGGCATTATGAGGCAGAACGATCATTCCTTCCATATCCAAAAGCCTGAGGGCACGGGCAAAACCGAGACCATGATTACCCGTAGATGCGGTAATCGCTACTTTTTTATTTCCGGATTCTTTAAGTGATGCTAATTTATTCAGGCTGCCTCTTGCTTTAAAAGAACCGGTGATTTGTTCACTTTCCAATTTTAAATAAACGTCTCCATTGCATAATGAACTAAGATAATTGGAATGAAGCAGAGGGGTTTTATAAATATGTGTACGAATTCGATGTTCCGCTTTTAAAATTTCTGCCAGGATATCCATAAGTATTTCAGCAATTTAACTCATTTTATTGTTTCGGAATTTAATATAACGTCCGTTCGGAACAATATTATGCTTTTTTGAAGAGCAAAGCTAAACGTTTAAAATTTAATTGTTTTTGAAATATACTTATTGAAGGATGATACTTACTGAGTGGTTTCAATTATAATCCGTTATTTTATGCAAAAGACATTCTTAAAAACCATTTAAAATCACTATTAAAATGCAAATAGAGACCTTTGAACTCGAGAGGCAACAATCATTATATGAAAATAGGGTCTCATATAATTTGACTGAAAGTGGGGTTCATCCATTTACCCTAAAGGAATTATTGGGAAGAGATGAAATCGAATCATTATTAGATATAAGGCTGGGTTATGGTCAGACTAACGGATCAATTGATCTCCGCAGAAATATCGCGGCTTTGTATAGCGACCGGACAGAGGAGAATGTTCTTGTGACAAGTGGTTCCTCAGAAGCCAATTTTGTAGCGATGCATACTTTGCTGGAACCTGGTGATGAAATCTTGTATATGGTACCGAATTACCTACAAATCTGGGGTTTAGCGAAATCGATGGGCGTCCGTGTACAAACTTTTAGTTTGAAGGAAGAATTAAACTGGCAGCCGGATATTGCGGAGATTCAGGAAAAAGTATCTGAAAAGACGAAAATGATTGTCATTTGCAATCCCAATAATCCGACAGGTTCCGTTTTGAATAAGGAATCCATCACCAGAATCATAAATTTAGCAGATAATGTAAATGCTTATCTTTATGCGGATGAGGTATATAGGGGTGCGGAACTTGACGGTAAAGAAACCGTAAGTATGCTGGATCTTTATGATAAAACCGTGGTGAGTGGCGGATTATCGAAAGCCTATGCATTACCGGGATTACGAATCGGCTGGTTAACGGGACCTTCAGATATTATTGCGTCTTGCTGGTCGCATCGTGATTATACATCCATAAGTTCGGGGTTATTGAGTCAATATATTGCCGAATATGCATTACATCCAGAAAAACGCGATTCCATTTTAGAAAGGAATCGGTCTATCCTGCGTGAAAATCTGGAATTCCTTATAAACTGGAATGAACAACAAGATCATTTGTTTGCATTTCAGTCGCCAAAAGCAGGAGGGATGGTTTATATGAAATATCAAATGGATATCAGTTCCAATGAATTAACGGACCGGTTACGCAAAGAAAAAAGCGTGTTTTTGGTCCCGGGAGAACATTTTGGAATGGACCATTATTTACGACTCGGAATCGGTGCCAATCAGGAATATCTGAAAGAAGGTCTACAGCGTTTCAGTAAATTTTTAAAGGAGATTAATGGGGAAGGTGGTAAAAAGATATAAAAATTCTTAAGTGCTGATTGTATGTTAATTCAAATGCGATACCGGTTGTGATTTTGAAAAGAAGCCCGAATGGGCTTCAAAACGAATAACTCCGGGTGGTAACCCGGAGAAAAAATGTATAAATAACACAACCCCGAATGGGGTTGAACGAATCCATCAAAATCTAATATTTCCTAATAAGATCTATTGATAATCTTAAAAATCATGATTATATAGGGTTACCGGTAACATCGATAATATTTATAAATCAATTATATTCGTTGCCTGTTGTGTCGGAGTGTAAAAAAACATCTGTTTTTATGTGAATTTGAGATAGAGATCTTAAAATAAAAGTCGAGAATTTTGACATTCTGAGACTTTAATTGAGAGAAAAACTCAACTATTGAAAAATTAATGTTTTTAAAAATCTATAACGTATTGTGTGTCAAAACGAGTAAAGAAACGAATGAGACTGACGAAGTGACGAAGAAATCCCGACGAATGTCGGGGTAATCTCCTACCGTGGTTAAAGCCATAAACATTATCAACGGCAGTGGATGGCCCCGATAGCAATGGTGATTCTTTTGTAATCGAACTCCACTCACGATAGTTTCGAGAGACTCTGCACGTAATAATAAATCTTGAATTAAAATTTTGTTTTATTAAAACAATCGTAAAGTGGTTCGCACAACATCTTATTATTCGGCTACGAAAAATAAAATAATCTGAACATTAGGTTTAACACTCGGTTTAATTTACAGGAAATCATCTATTGCAGATACATATCATAGATACCATCATTATTTTACTATATCTCGTTGGTATTGTTGTATTTGGATCGTGGTTTGTTCGGAAAAGCAAGAGTCCGGATGCTTTCATGGCCGCCAATCGTTCATTACCAGGCTGGGTGGTCGGTTTATCCGTTATTGGCACCTACATCAGCAGTATCAGTTTTTTAGCCAATCCCGGTAAATCCTATATGTTGAACTGGAATCCGTTCGTATTCAGTTTATCGCTTCCTCTCGCAGCATGGATCGCGGTTCGCTATTTTGTGCCTTTTTATCGAAAGGGTGGTGAAATATCTGCATATCATCACCTGGAAAAGCGCTTTGGTCCATGGGCTCGAACTTATGCGGTCATTATGTATTTACTGACGCAACTCGGCCGGATCGGGACGATTCTTTATCTCGTGGCTTTGACCATGACTGCTTTTCTTGGTCTTGATATCAAATTAATCATTATCGTTACCGGAATATTAGTTACGATTTATACACTCCTCGGAGGAATAGAAGCGGTAATATGGACCGATGCCGTTCAAACTATAATGCTGATTATAGGGGCTTTAATAACGGTTGCGGTAATCCTATTTGAGATTCCCGGTGGCACCGGACAAATTTTCAAAATTGCAGGTGAATATCAGAAATTCAGCCTCGGAAGTTTTAGTTCAAGTATCTCGAAACCCACATTTTGGGTCGTTTTAGTCTATGGAATTGCTATTAATTTGCAGAATTTTGGAATTGATCAGGGATATATCCAAAGGTATATCACGGCTCGGTCCGATAAAGACGCAGAAATCAGTGTCTGGATGGGAGCTTTATCGTATCTGCCGATTTCTGCATTGTTCTTTTTTATTGGAACAGCACTTTTTGCGTTTTATAAAACGCAACCCGCATTATTGCCACATCACGTGACTGGCGATTCGGTATATCCTTATTTCATTGTGCACAAGTTACCGGTTGGAGTTACAGGAATCGTTATTTCGGCAATATTTGCTGCCGCTATGAGCACGGTCGATTCCAGTTTAAATAGTTCGGCTACTTTAGTTCTCCAGGATATTTACAAGCGATATATTCGTCCATCGGCAAGTGATAAGGAATCGATGCGGGTGCTCTACCTGTCTACGTTATTTTGGGGATTGATCGGAACGGGTATTGCTCTTATGATGATCGGAGCTCACAGTGCATTGGATACCTGGTGGGAACTGGCCAGTATCTTCAGCGGTGGTATGCTGGGACTTTTTCTCCTCGGGATAATGTCCAGAGCGAAAAATCCGGCTGCGATTTCCGGGGTTATCTGTGGTATTTTAGTGATTCTGTGGATGTCCGTTTCTCCCGATTGGACCGGATCAATGGCTAAATTTAAAAGTCCGTTTCACAGTTTCCTGATTATTGTTATCGGAACTTTGGTAATCTTACTTGTGGGAATTCTGGTTAACTGGATTCGTGATAAATGGACTATTAACAAAAGTATAGAACAATAGTTGAAATTTAAAATTTGAAGAAATAAGTAATTATGGAATCTCTTCGAGGTATTATTCCTCCTATAGTAACACCATTGCATAAAGATGAAACCTTAGACATTGAAGGACTGGAAAAACTTCTGGATCACGTGATCAAAGGAGGTGTTCATGGGATCTTTATTTTGGGAACAACAGGGGAAGGAGCAAGTTTTTCACCTGATCAAAAAGTAGAAATGATTAAACGAACGCTACAATTAGCTAATGGTCGTGTCCCCGTTTTAGTGAATATATCTGATACTTCTTATCAGATATCTTTAAAACTTGCTGAAAAATCAAAAGCTTATGGCGCTCATGCAGTAGTAGCAACTCCACCGTTTTATCTGAAAATCAACGAATCTGAAATAATATCATATTATAATCAACTCATAAAAGGGGTCTCATTACCATTGTATTTATACAATAATCCCGGTTTGACCAAGCTAAATCTTGATCCAGACATCTTACAGCCATTGTTAAAAGACCCGAAAGTACTTGGAATTAAAGATAGCTCGGGGGATGCGAAATATTTTAATCGGGTCAGAAGATTGAAAGAACTCACCAAATTTTCTTTATTTATGGGACCTGAGGAATTATTGTACGAGTCGTTAATAGTCGGTGGTGATGGGGGAGTTCCGGGTGGTGCGAATATATTTCCCGAATTGTATGTATCGTTGTTTAACGCAGTTCAAGAGAGAAAATATGAGGATGCTTTCGATATTCATCAAAAAATTTTGGAGATCACATCAATTGTGTATCATGGGGATGGATATGGATCGGGTAAGGTAATAAGCGGTATTAAATCCGCGATGGCTGTATTGGGTATTTGTAAGACACATGTCGCCAAACCCTTACAAGAGGCATCAAAAAGCAAAACGGTGAATATTAGAAAGTTAATTGAGGAGATTTAAGGGATTTGCTTTTAGTGTGATTTTGAGATAACACAATGTTTTAAAAAATTTAAGACGTATTGAGTGTCATTACGAGTGAAGAAACGAATGTGACTGACGAAGTGACGAAGGAATCCCGACGAATATCGTGGTAATCTCCTACAGAAGTTAAAGCCATAAGCCAGAAACGACGGCAAGATATTTTTTCGTCACCGCGATCCACTCCTCCGAAGATTCCATTCGCAAGGACAAGGAATGGTATATTTCAGGGCTCAAAACAAAATTGGCGTCAGCTCGAACCCGCTTTTTGGGTGAGAGATCTTACGAACGCTGATAAAAGCAATAATTAACCCACATTATTTACATATACTACATTAACAATACATAAAATTATTAAAAACAATAATTTGTAGATAATAAAGCTTTTCTCAAAATTGAGGAATCTAAAAAGAGCTGCGAAATTTGGCCGTGCTCTGTGTTGAATTTAAAAATGCTTAATCAATGTACCACTGTACGTTTCATGCACATTTTTATCCCGAAAGCTCGGGACACGACAAAATTTCTTGGTGAATAATCCGGATTAAGGATTAAGTTAGGCCTGACATCAACCATTTATCGAAAATCAACATTCAGAAACAGAAATCTTAATACCTCATTTTAATTTGTATGTTGAGATTTTGATCTCCTACAGCAAATTTACACTCGGAAAAAGAGGCAGGTCCCATTCGGATTTTGGGATTATTGGAAAACCCGTATCCTTCTTTCGGTATCCCCAGGAAATTAGTATCCAGTTTTTGATTCTGATTTTCATCGTGAATAACGCTTACCGCATAATTGCCCTCTGAGATGTGATCAAAATGAACGGTCAGGGTATCTTTTTGTGTCACAGGAACTATTTTATGCTGAACCGGGTGTTTTAGAAATCTTTTTTTGGAGTTAAAAAATGCCACAATAACATTCCCTTTGGTATTCTTTAATCCATGTAAAGTCACGGATACATCATAAATTTTTTTAGTGGTTGGTTTCATGATGAAAAGCATCAGAAAAAGACTGATAAGAGTCGGTGTGAATAGTTTATATTTCATATCTCTATTTGAAGGCTATGCAAAACCTTCTTCTAATGAAATTGATGAATTTTGGAATAAACTCCTCAATTATGAGGAGTAAATAATGTTTTTTCACTTTTTACAGTTTCCGGTAAATATCTTAATACTACCAAGGCTCCGGCTAACGACATGGCTCCAATCACTATAAAAGGTAATTCAAAAAAGATGACAGCGAGGAGTCCCGCTAAAAGGGGACCCGCGGCGATACCTAATCCAAAACCCATCGTAATGACACTCATTTGCCGGCCTTCTCCACCTGATTTTGCCAGATCAGCAGCAACGGCAAATGCGGGAGCGGCGATTGCTGCCGCGGCGACACCCTGGATTAATCTCAAAATAATCATTTGTGTTAAAGTCGCGGATTCGCCTAACAAAGCTGTTGTTATGGCCATCAAAATCAAACCAATCAAAATTAAAGGTTTCCGACCTATTTTATCCGAATAACGTCCCAGAGGAATTTGAAAAATTAATCGGCCTACCATCAACATACTGAAAGCAATACTAAAACCGATTGCAGTGATATCAAGCCGCGCGTTAAACTCATTTTCCAGTGTTGTGACCATCGAAAAGGCACTTGCCATAGTGAATGTTGCCGTAGCGGCACTAATTATACCCGGACTTAAAAGGGATAGATCAATTATTCGAAAGCGCCTTGGTTTGCTTCCATCATAAATAATGGGGATATCTTCAACCCAGATTTGTACCAAAAACATAGAGAGGAAAATGAGTCCGGCTCCCACATAAAAAGCGGTGTTGAATCCATAGTGAACCTGTAAAAACCCACCAATAAGGGGACCGATTGCGAATCCGATCATGCGGAATGTTGTGAAGATACCCATCGAACCGCCCCGGCTTTCTTTAACGGTGATGGCCGTCATCAGAGATAATGAAGCTGGAATCGTCAGTGCAATTCCCACACCTTGTAAAATACGAAGCAGAAGTAAAGCTGTATAATTTCCGGCGAAAACGAACGCAATAGTACTTAATCCAATAACAGCTAATCCTAACTGAATGAGTAGTTTACGTCGACCCAAATGATCGCTCAAAGCACCCATTAAAGGTTGAAGAAATGAATTAACAAATCCAAAAATAGAAACAAGAATGCCAACCAATATTGGCACAGCAAAATGGAAATAATCATGAGGTATTTTGGCAATGTAGAGGGGAATTAAAATAAAAAGAATACTATTTCCCATAGCATCAGCCAAACGAGCGGCGGATAATGCCAATACAGGCCGGGTCATTCCAATTGATTCAAAAAAATTGTTTTTAAAGTTCACGTTCTCCCTATAAAAATGATCATTACAAACGGCGCCCAAAAATATCCGATGTTCATGTAATAAAAAAATAAATGATTTAAAATCAGCGGATAAAGATAGCCATTTCTATGAAGCGATGTCGAATTGAGTAATACAATGGAAATAGTACTTTCGTTCCTCAGAACGCTCCGTTAAGAGATAGTCCAATGGATTTTTTTGGTTATGAATTATTTGATTGGTTTTATCTGTTATTGAAATGGAATTATGGAAGCCTATGCAAAACCGTTCTTTTGCCCAATAGCTGCATTTTCGCGACTTCGAAATCCTCGAATCCCGAAAGCATTCGGGATGCTGCGGTTCCGAAGTCGCTCAGGCTTTGATATTGAACAAAATCCCTGGTTTTGCAAAGCCTTCTTATGATGAAAAACTGAACATATATTAAGTTTTGTAAAAGATTAAATAACGTGAGTCCGATATAAGAAAAAATTAATTGGAAACTAATTCCGCCGAGCTCTAATGTTAGAACTTGTAATGATAGGGATTTGTGGTTGATAATTAGTTATTAAAAATGGGATCCAAGCTATTAATAACATACAACAAACCACCAGCAATAGGTCAATAACTTTTACCTGCTTTTTATATGGCAGGGTTTTATAACCCGAATTATTCACATATACTAAGAGAACCAATACATAACATTTTAAAAAAACAAGATCTTTCAAATAATAACATTTACCTCAAATTTGAGGAATCTAAAAAAAGCTGCGAAATTTGGCCGTGCTCTTCGTTCGGGACACGACAAAATTTCTTGGTGAATAATCCGGGTATAAGTCTGATATCATAACGAATTTACATTAAATAAATGTCAAGCCAGCACAAGATAAAATCAGTATGAGGTTATCGGTTCAAAAAAAATGGCTCCTTGCAGCATCTTTAACTGCATTGATTTTGCTTATTCTGAGAGCAATGGTAAGAGCACTGCAGTATTTTCACAATAATGTTGCCATGTCGTCACTCTCGATAATACAGGTGATATTGGTCATTGCAAGTGTGATATTTCTGATCATAGGTTGGTTCATCATTTTACAGAAATATCAAAAAGAGAAAAAAACTAATGATAAATTATCAGATGTTGGATTCCGGTCGTTTAAAAGTTCGGTGGTTTTATCGGTACTGACTATTTTATTCATTTTGCTTCCATTTCCCAAGTTTTCGAGTAAAGATGTAATGCAAAATAGAACTTCGAAGTTACAGAACATCAAACAGATCAATAATAAACAACAATGTGAAATACCATCAAAGAGTATTGCAGGCGAATTAAACGGTGGTATGAAATCTGACAGTTCGGATACCCTAAACGTTTCCCATTTATTTAACGGGAGTTCGAAATAAAATCTTCTTAAGAAAACAGCGTTTTAGAATGAATATTTTATTTTGAAGTTTTCTCCCTCCGGTCGAAATGACGCGAATGGGCGAAGATGTTGTTGATGTTTAAAAAACATCATTCAAAGGGGACATCTCGAACCCGTATTTTTGGGGAGAGATCCTTCAAACGTGGATATGAAACTAAATAAGTCTATAAATATCGAATTCACATTTATTTAAGTATCATCCAAGATAATAACAGTTCACAACGAAACAATATCATTTATAACCCATTTCTTCAGTTAAGTCAGCCCGGCTTTTAACATAAGTTCCACTTCCTTTAGCTATTAGTCGATATTTTTCATCATATAACGCTGCTTCAGCTATAATTTGAGATCTTGTTGCATGAACGACAGTGCCAATTGCTTTCATGTGACCTTTTGATATAGGGCGGGTAAGATAAATATTAAAATTTGCTGTCAGGACAAAAGCATCCATGACAATGGAATTAGCACTGAAGTATGCCGCATCATCCAGAGCTTTGAAATATACCGATCCATGAACGGCACCTCCGGCATGAAACATTTTGTCACCCACAGGAATAATAACCTCGGCAGATTTATCAGCAATCTTAATTTCAGGCTGATAATATTCATTGCACCGGGCTGATAGATACATATGCTCTAATTTGCGGTAATGTTTGGAGTGATTAGCTGACATTTTCTTGTTATTCAAAGATTTTAGTTTTTTGTAGAGTAATAAAATCACAAATAAAATAATAACCCATCCATTTAAATATGAATGGATGGGTTATTATTGCAAATTCAAAAATTAATCAGGTGGAGTATCAAGTTGTGGCTTGTGCTTTTTCGGGAACGTACAATACACCTAAAAAGAAGCCATAAACGAGATGAAGTATGATATCGGTAAGGAAAATTGCAAAAGAAGCGGGAGCCATTTGTTGAAAAGGTTTGGCCCCTAAAGCGCCGGCAATCCATCCGAGAATCAGTAATAAAATCAGCCACCACAAGAATCCGTAAATAAGTCCTTTTAGCCAGCCGGCACCGGGTAATTTATTATATACAAATGGCCAGGCGAACGGAATAGCAAATATAATAGATTCTATCTCATGTTTTACCATCCATCCCCAGTTTGATGTTCCCGGGAACATTCCGAACATACTGCCAAAAAGTCCACCAAACCAGTGGTCTACAAAATACATCATCCATCCTGCGACAAATCCAGCTACGAGTAAACTTTTAAAGTTTATTCCTTTTAGAGTCATGTAATGGTCCTTCCATTTTTATTAATGAGGAAGTTAGTTAGTTGTTTGTAAGTAATTAGTATTATTTCGAATAACAAGTTATCTAATAAAAGAGGAATAAACTGATAATCGTTCGTTTTCATTTATCGGCATTCTGAATAACTATAGGTTAGGGTAAGCACTTATGTAAAGACTTTTGAGATTCATAAGTATATTTTCCCTTATATGATAAAATGCTAATGATTCATATTGCATTAATCCGTAGAAACGCCATACAGAAAGTAATATAAATTTTTGATTTTATCGGTTACTTTTAGAAGATCCGGATAGTACCATTTTACAACTGTATTTTTTGTTAACCCGGATTATTCACCAAGAAATTTTGTCGTGCTCAAGGCGAATTTAAAAATGTGCATGAAACGTACATGGGTACCTTGATTAAGCATTTTTAAATTCAGCGCAGTGCACGGCCAAATTTCGCAGCTCTTTTTAGCGTCCTCAAATTTGAGGAAAACTTTATTTTTTACAAGATATTGTTTTTTCAATATGATGTGTATTCATTCTTGTAGCTTACGTGAATAATTCGGGTTAATCAGCAAAAAGCTGGCTTCCCCTTTCCAGGAAAATTAGGTATGTGATGCGCTTTCCTTGAAATTTGGTCGGGTAACTGAATTAGGAGGGCAGAATTGATTTCCTGGAAAATAAAGTAAAGATGACAAAATATCTGAAAATTGATGAATTTAAGACCTTTTAATCTTATTTTGTCTGAGATTTAATCAGGAGTAAAAAAACATCGAATGAAGAATAGAAAGATTATTGGAATCTGGCTTTTGATTGGCTGTGGTATTATCGCCACAATGATGTCGATTGGAGCGGCCACACGATTGACGGGTTCGGGTTTATCAATCGTGAAGTGGGATCTTGTTATTGGTACTGTACCACCGCTGACTCATCAGGAATGGATGAAATCGTTCAACGAATATAAACAGTCGCCTCAGTATAAAGATGTCAATAAGGGAATGAGTCTCGGCGCATATAAATCTATATTTTGGTGGGAATATTTTCATCGGCTTTTAGGCCGGTTGATCGGCATATTTTTTATTGGACAACTGCTCTACTTTTATATGAAAGGAATGATTACCAGGCCGATCATAAAAAAATACATCTACATAATAACAGGTTTGGGTATTGTTGGCGCCTGGGGATGGTTTATGGTAAAAAGTGGTTTGATCAACGTGCCCAGGGTGAGTCCGTATCGATTAGCGATTCATTTATTACTGGCTTTCTCATTATATACATTCGTTTTATGGACCGCATTGAATTTGATTTTGCCGCATAAGGAGGATAATGTTCCCAAAGAAAAGCGGGAATATTTTCGGAAATATTCACTGGTTATTTTAACATTGCTCGGTATACAAATTTTATTTGGCGGTTTGATGTCGGGTTTGCGGGCTTCTCTGTTTTATCCGAGTTTTCCATTAATGAATGGGCATATTATTCCTGATAATATGTTTGCTTTATCCCCATTTTGGGTGAATTTCTTTGAAAATCAGAACTTCGTCAATTTTGTTCATCGAACTTTACCGTATGTCATAGGAATTCTGATCATTGTTTTCTGGTGGAAGGGCAGAAAGACGTTTACCTCAAAAAGAATGATTGTGGCCGGTAATCTTTTGGTAATAGCTCTTTTTCTTCAAATAACACTTGGTGCTTTAACTGTATTAAACAGTATAGGTAACATTCCAACAGGACTGGGCGTCATGCATCAGGAAGGGGCCGTACTACTTTTGACTACCATGTTATTCATTTCCAATCAATTGCACGCTTCTGTCCGTGATGAGGATGTGAAAATTGAAAGTAAAATCAAAACGACCACGGTTTAGCAAAAGGAAAATTTCGTAAAAAAAATCAGGTAGAGGAATGGAAGCATCAGCAAAAAATGATATAGAAATAATGGCTCCGGCCGGTTCATACGCTTCGCTTCGTGCTGCTATTCAGGGAGGAGCCGATTCGGTATATTTTGGTGTCGAACAATTGAATATGCGGGCAAAATCCACCAATAATTTCACTTTGGATGACCTGCCCGAAATAGTCCGTATCTGTTCTGAAAATAAGGTTAAATCGTATCTGACAGTTAATACGATTATTTATGACCATGATCTAAAACTGATGCGCAGGGTGATTGATACCGCAAAAGGAAGTGGCATAACAGCTATCATCGCATCTGATCAGGGAGTTATCAATTATGCGAATTCGAAAGGTGTGGCGGTTCATATATCGACACAACTAAATGTCAGCAATATTGAAACGCTGAAATTTTATGCCCACTTTGCCGATGTTGTAGTATTGGCAAGAGAATTGAGCCTGCGTCAGGTAAAATTGATAACGCGAGCTATACAGGAAGAAGAGATAAAAGGTCCATCCGGAGAGTTGGTAAATATTGAAATATTTGCTCATGGTGCATTGTGCATGGCGATATCGGGCAAATGTTATTTGAGTTTACATGAACAAAATGCGTCCGCAAACCGTGGAGTTTGCCTGCAGCCCTGTCGAAAAGCTTATGTGGTGACGGAAAAAGAATCGGGAAATCAGCTTGAGATCGATAACGAGTACATCATGTCTCCTAAAGATCTTTCCACGATTAATTTTCTCGATAAAATTCTGGAAAGCGGTGTAAGAGTCCTAAAATTAGAAGGCAGAGCCCGATCGCCGGAATATGTCAAAACGGTCACCCAATGTTACCGGGAAGCAGCGGATGCTTATCTGAATGGAGCGTATACCAAAGATAAAATTGAGAACTGGGAAAACAGACTATCCAATGTTTACAATCGCGGTTTCTGGGATGGTTACTATTTAGGGAGGAGATTGGGTGAATGGTCCAAAACCTACGGTTCGAATGCTAAAAAAAGGAAGATATTCGTGGCTAAAGGAAATAATTACTTTTCCCGCATTGAAGTCGGTGAATTTCAAATGCAATCGGGAAGTTTGAAAATTGGAGATGAAATAGTCGTTATTGGACCCACAACCGGGGTCATTGAATCTACGGTCGGAGAATTACGGGTTGATGATCAAACAGTAAATACTGTGAAAAAAGGAGAATTATTTAGTATGCCCATAAAAGGCCCTGTTCGTAAATCTGATAAATTATATAAGCTGGTTGAGGTAAAAAGGTAACGTAGGATAATGATCAAAATCACATTCAACAGGTCGAGATGTATTGGATGTTATTATTGCAATGAGGTCGCTCCATATCGTTGGGACATCGACGAAGATGATGGACGAAGCGTGTTATTGGATGGGGATGATAACAATGGCAACGAAATTTATACAGCGATAACGGCAGATGACGAACAGCTGGACAATGAAGAAGCCGCCATGCAATGTCCAACAGGCATCATCAGGGTAGAAGAGATTTAATGTATTGAAAATCACCCAAACTAAATATCATCGTCATCATTCCTGGCCCTAACAATGTCATTCCACTTCCCACCGACGTCATTCCGGGCCCCGACCCGGAATCTCCCGATTAAATGCTTTGAGCGTTGTTTTATTTAAATTGGAAGGCATGTTTTGAGTTTAAAACCCCGGTTTGTAAGCTGTGGCAATGCCTTGGCTGGATTCTGAATCAAGTTCAGCACGTCCCGACGTTTTTTTCGGGGAATGACGTCGTTTTGAGAGGTTAGGCTGGGTTAGGATTCTTACTAATAGCTACCAGCCCTTCCCGGCCCTATCCCCACCGACGTCATTCCGGGCCCCGACCCGGAATCTCCTGGTTAAGGGCTTTGGGCGTTGTTTTG
>Ga0102962_1000293_pt1 | contig 26599 bp, 14 predicted proteins | sample SalPonF2_C_D2_MG_FD_84519 | JGI IMG/M metagenome (GOLD analysis project Ga0102962, IMG submission 84519) | Salt pond soil microbial communities from South San Francisco under conditions of wetland restoration - Salt Pond MetaG SF2_C_D2_MG ...
TCCGTTGTACGTAAAATTTTTAACTTTCGATGGCATAAGCTTTCGTTTTTAGTTGATAATGAAAAGGTTAAATAAAAACAAAGAAAGCTTATGCCTTTCTCTTTTACAAACATACAGCCTGAAGGGGACTTTCCGAACTTGCTACATTCCATGATATTAGCTAATTACCGGATGTTTACTTTTAATTTAGAGCCTCTCCAATTTGTAACCTGACTTATGAGACAGTCTCTAAATAACCATAACTGGTATTTGCGATGTAATTCCCTTATTGATGTGCTGTTTTCTCTTTAATCCATTCCCTGGCATTTATGAAAGCTTCCATCCAGGGTGTAATCTCATCGCTCTGGCGGTCCTCTGGATACCAGGCGCACTGGTAGGGGAGGAATGCCCGTTCGAGGTGCGGCATCATAGCCAGATGGCGACCGTTGTCGGAACAGATGGCTGCCGTGGCAAAGTCCGATCCGTTGGGATTGCCCGGGTATTCGTCGTAGGAATAGGTTATGGGAATGTTATACTGGGCTTCACCACCGGGAAGTGTAAAACGTCCTTCACCGTGCGCGACCCATACTCCCAGTGTATTGCCGGAAAGACTTTTGAGCATCACCGAATTATTCGGTTGAATATCCACATTCAGGAAAGCCGACTCAAACTTATGCGATTTGTTGAAGTTCATTTGTGGCGCGGCCTCATGACGGGGATATATCAGGCCCAGCTCAACCATAAGCTGGCAGCCGTTGCATACACCGAGGCTGAGTGTATCGTTCCTTTTATAGAAATTGTCGAGTGCCAGCCTGGCTTTTTCATTATACAGGAAGGCACCGGCCCAGCCTTTGGCCGAACCCAGCACGTCAGAGTTTGAGAAGCCGCCGACAAAGACAATCATGTTAACATCGGCCAGGTCTTCCCGCCCGGCGATAAGATCAGTCATGTGAATGTCTTTGACGTCCATTCCGGCAAGATGCAGGGCATAAGCCATTTCCCTGTCACCGTTAACGCCTTTTTCCCTGATGATAGCAGCCTTAATGCCCGATTTTTCAATGCGGCTGTGCGAAATGCCGTAATTGGCCATTTTACCGGAAAAGGAGCCGGCTGAAAAGGAGAGGGGCTGTGATTTGAAATTCATGAACCGTTCCAGTGCCAGCTCTTTTCCACTCTGGTTACGGTCAAGAAGGTATGAGCTGACATACCATTTTTCGCGGAAATAGTCAATGTCGAGGTTGAATGAATCATGATACGTCCTGATATCTACTACCCGTTGTCTGGTCGGTTTGCCGATGATCTCGTAATCGATGTCGGCCTCGTCGAGGGGTTTGAGGATATTCGCATTTTTCACCTGGATAACAATACCCGGATTTTCGGAGAATAGAAGTTTAAAGGTATCATGTTCGTCCAGCCGTGTCATGTCTATATCGAGGCCTCCGTTTGTATTTGCGAAACACATCTCGAGAAGGGTGGTAATCACTCCTCCGGCCGATATATCGTGCCCGGCCATGATGTTACCTTTGGCGATCAAGGCCTGGATAACGTTAAATGCTTTAACGAAATAGCCGGCATCGCGTACGGTAGGAGCATCATTGCCAACGGCATTTACTATCTGGGCAAAGCTGCTGCCACCCAGTTTGTGATTGTCGCGCGAGAGATCGATATATACGAGTATTGACGCGGTATCATTTTTTATGACCGGATCAACAATAAGTTTAACGTCTTCTACTTCGGCTGCTGCCGAGATAATGACCGTGCCGGGTGCATACACAACTCCGTCCTTGTATTTCTGGGTCATTGAGAGTGAATCTTTACCAGTGGGTATATTTATACCGAGTGCTATGGCAAAGTCGCTGGCTGCTTTAACGGCATTATACAGACGGGCATCCTCGCCCGGATTTTTGGACGGCCACATCCAGTTAGCAGAAAGGGAAATACTTTTGATATGGTCGGTCAGGGGAGCCCAGATAATATTGGTCAGCGCCTCGGCAATAGCGAGGACGGATCCGGCAGCCGGATTAATAAGTCCGGCAACCGGGGCGTGACCGATGGAGGTGGCATAACCCTTTTTGCCTGTGAAATCCAGGGCGACGGCGCCAAGGTCATTAAGTGGAAGCTGGATTTCACCTGCACATTGCTGGCGGGCAATTTTACCGGTCACTGAACGGTCGACCTTGTTGGTGAGCCAGTCTTTGCAGGCCACTGCCTCTATTTGCAAGAGGTTCGTAAGGTATTTCTCGAAGTTGGCCGGCTCGTATCCGGGACTGTCAAATGATTCGGTCTGCGAGATGTCGTTCATGATGGTGCGTGGCGGGTTGCCAAACATGTCGGTGAGTTCCAGGTCAATAGGATTCTGCTTATCACCGGTATTTTCGAATGAAAAGCGGTGGTCGCCGGTAACTTCACCGATCACATACATGGGTGCGCGTTCCCGTTCGGCAATTTTCTTAAGTGTTTCAATGTCGACCTTGTGCATGACCAGTCCCATGCGTTCCTGCGACTCGTTTCCGATAATCTCTTTGTCAGAGAGGGTAGGGTCACCAACAGGCAGACTGGCAAGGTCTATCTTACCGCCGGTGGCTTCCACCAGTTCGGAGAGACAGTTTAGATGGCCACCGGCACCATGGTCGTGGATGGTAACCACATGGTTATTATCAGCTTCAGCCAGGGCTCTGATGGCATTAAAGACTCTTTTTTGCATCTCGGGATTGGCCCGTTGAACAGCGTTGAGTTCAATGGAATGGCCGTATTCGCCTGTAGCCACCGATGAAACGGCCCCGCCACCCATACCGATGCGGTAGTTATCACCACCCAGGAGAATGACCGGATCGCCTTTTTCAGGAATATGTTTGGCACTGTCTTTCCTCTTGCCGTAACCGATCCCTCCGGCCAGCATGATGACCTTGTCGTAGCCGTAAGTTTTGGCATTTTCCATGTGTTCAAAGGTGAGCAGGCTGCCACATATAAGCGGTTGTCCGAATTTGTTCCCGAAATCGCTGGCACCGTTTGATGCCTTAATAAGTATCTCCTCAGGTGTCTGGTAGAGCCATTTGCGAGGCTCAATATCTTTCTCCCAGTCGCGTCCGCTTTCGGGTCTCGGAAATGATGTCATGTAAACGGCTGTACCTGCCATGGGAATGGCACCCTGTCCGCCGGCGATCCTGTCGCGGATTTCACCACCGGTGCCTGTTGAAGCACCGTTGAATGGTTCAACCGTAGTCGGGAAATTATGCGTTTCGGCCTTCAGTGAAAGGACCGATTCAATCTCTTTGATGTTGAAGGTGCCTGCCTCATCCTGCCTGTCGGGTGCGAATTGCTCAATGACCGGCCCTTCAACAAATGAGCAGTTGTCCTTGTAAGCCGAAACCACTTTGTTGGGATGCTCCTTCGTGGTGTTTTTAATTAACTGGAAAAGTGAAGATTGCTTTTCCTCTCCGTCAATGATAAAAATGCCGTTAAATATTTTGTGCCGGCAGTGCTCTGAGTTCACCTGGGAAAAACCAAATACCTCGCTGTCGGTAAGCTTACGGTCAAGGCGCTGGCTCAGGTCTTCCAGATATTGTATTTCTTCAGGATTAAGTGCCAGTCCTTCCTTTTTATTATATTCAGCAATGTTATCGATCTGCTCAATTGGTCCCGGCACCCTTTTGGTGCTAAAGATATCCTGGTCCAGGTCGCGATAGAGAACCTGGAGCATCGAGTCGTACCTGGCCCTCTCGTTCTCGACACGGAAATATTCTTCGATCCTGCTAATATTTTCAACACCCATATTCCGGGTAATCTCAACAGCATTGGTACTCCAGGGCGTGACCATTTCTTTTCTCGGTCCGATAAAAAAACCACTGAGCTTCTCGTCGTCCAGCATTGATGCTCCGCCGAAAAGCCATTCTAATTTCTCCTGATCTTCCTTCTTTATTTCTGTTAGTAATTTAACAGCAACGAAATGATTGACTGAGACCTTAAAAAATAGTATCATTGACGGAAATTTGTTAAAATGCAAGGTTTATAAATATGGTGCAAATATAGTCATTAGCTGTTAATCTGAATGACCATGATGGGAAATAACACAACATTGCCCAATGAAGTTTGTTAGTATGAATACTTTAAAAAACAGGTGAGACGATGAATGATTTCTGGGATTCGCGATACAATGTGAGCGATTATGTATACGGAACGAAACCCAACCAGTTTTTCAGGGATAAACTGAAACATGAAGAACCGGGTCGTTTGCTGCTGGCAGGTGAGGGTGAAGGTAGAAATGCCGTATATGCAGCTATGCTTGGATGGGACGTTTATGCCTTCGATTTTAGCATGGTTGCCAAGAAAAAAGCACTTGAGCTGGCGTTTCTCAGGGGCGTAAGTATTAATTACCAGGTATGTTCCTGGCAGGATTACCAGGTAAATGGTCATACGTATGACATGGCAGGTCTGTTCTTTTTTCATCTTCCACCTGACGAGCGCATGGTTTTTCACCGCCGGATTTCCAACTGGGTTAAACCCGGAGGCACCATAATAGCGGAGGTATTTTCAAAAAAGCAGATCGAACGTGATTCAGGGGGGCCTAAAAATCCTGATATGTTGTATTCACCGGAGATCCTGCGTAAAGATTTCAGGCAACTCAACATCAACATCCTTCGTGAAACTCAGGTAGACCTTGATGAAGGCAGTTTCCACCAGGGGAAGGCTCAGGTGGTGAGGATGGAGGCGACGGTTTCAGAATAGTTCCATTTTTTTCAAAACACTGGAATTTTTTTGTCCGAATAACTGAAATTTAATTATTTTTGCGGCACCATTGATGCCTCATTAGCTCAGCGGTAGAGCAGCTGATTCGTAATCAGCAGGTCGGGGGTTCAAATCCCCTGTGAGGCTCTTCGAAGAAGGTGACCGCTTATTCCTTAAGGAATGAGCGGTTTTTCTCTCTCATTTAACGATTAGCCAGCTCAATCCCGCACCAACATAAAAGTCTGGCGCAAATTCAGTGATGCCAATACCACCTTCAATATCGGCCTGTAAGTTAGTGATGATCAGCCAGGAAAGTCCGGTGTCGAACCGTACATCGGCAGCCACAGCTTCGGGAGGAATAAAGCCATAAAGCTCGTAAAACGACGTCAGTTTCTGTCCGTGGTTTACCCACAGCAGCGCGGAGTATAAAAACGAGGGCAGGGTATTAAAGCCGTCCCACGAAAGGCCGATGTTATAGGTAGTGCCGGCACCCTGGTAGAGGTGATTCGCGGCTGACAGCCGGAGGTCGGGTGCGATATGATCCGGCGCATACTTCCGGGTCGACAGCTGAGGGAATGACAGGCTGCCGGCGAGTGAAAGCGATGGAATGATTCCGTGATTTTCCAAAATGTGAAGTTTCATGCCGAAGATCACAGGAGATAATCCCTTCCTGATATCGGAAAATTCATGATGGTAGATGCCCTGTGTGGTATAATTTTTCTGAAAAAAGGAAAGGCCGCTACGCAATTCGAGCCAGTCGGTCAAACCGTACCGGAACAGCGATGATACCGGGGTTATGTTATGCAAACGGGTATCTTCTGGCTTATCACCTTCAAACGTAAAACCTGCTTCCACCTGGAACGAACCCTTATTCATGGTTGCAGGGGGTATGGTCTGACCTGGACGCTCTGTGACCATTACCTGGGCATATCCGTGGGTTACTGAAAATGTCAGTATAATCAGCCAAATAGAAAATCCCTTTCGGATCTTTATATTCATGACAACCTGTTTATCCTGGTTATTAATTGTTTCGGGATGCTTTGCTGAAGATGAAGGGGACAGCTATCAACAACAATGCCGTTACCGACAACAGGCTGATTCCGATCGAAAACCTGTCGGCCACAAAACCGAGAAGAATGGCAATACCACCGGCGATAAGAGATGAAATCTGCGATTCGGCCGACAAAGAGGTAGCCATCAGGTTTTGTTCCATGTTCTCGGAAATGTAGGCAATTCCTATTGGTTTACGTACATTTTCAATAATGAAAATGAAAAGGAAAGGAAGTACCGCAGCCAGTTTCAGATCGAACTTAAAAAGAACACCGGCAATGATACCCATACCAAAGCCTGCTAAAAGAGTAAACAACAAAGCTCTTTCATAGTTCCTTATCCAGTCGAAAAAACGGCCTGAATTACGCGAGGAAAAGGCATTCAACAGGTATATCAGGAAATAGACGACACCAATAAAGACAGCGGTACGTTGCTTATTGCCCAGGTTAGCCATAAGGGGAAGTACCAGTACAGCCGACCTGATGACAGGTTGAAGATAATCGCGGGAAGCTTTGTAATAACCAGTAAAGGAAGATAGTGTAAGTATCCTCCGTAGCACTGCCCAACGTGAAAATGAGAATTTAAAGTCATGGAAGGTGGCGGCAAACCGTTTCAGCAGCTTTTGCCTGCTGAATTCGATGGTCCTGCCATCCAGTTCTCCGGGATAACTAAGCACCAGGAACAAATCGGCCAGGTAAGGTATGGTTGACAGGATGAAGATCGTGCTGTATTTGCCTGTCCAGAATACGATGGCAGCCGCGATGAGTGATGATACGGCTGAACCGGTCTGGGAAGCACTCCGTGTATGGCCGTAATAGTTGACTTTTTGGGCTCCCCATCCTTTTATCCTGAGATATTCGAAGATCATGGCCTTATGTACCCCGCTGCGGAACGCTTCTCCAAGAGAGAAAAAGAGCATGGCAAGGATGAACCAGGGATAGCTTCCGGTGAAGAAAAACGTTGTAAAGGAAACCATGTAAAAAAGGAAAGATCCGGCCAGGGTGCGGCGTCTTCCCCAGGCATCGGCTACCAGTCCGCTCGGGATCTCAAAAAGGTTAACTGTAATCTCCCTGATGGCATAAAGGATACCGATCTGCAGAAAGCTAATCCCCTTTTCGAGAAAGAACAACATCAGGAAGGGTTCGAAAAAGCGCAAATTTTTAAGGAAGCCGTAAGCCTGGAATTTCCTGAATTGCAGATTTTTCCGGATACCGTTCTTCTGCTTTCGTGTCATGACTATTTTACTACAGTCTTAAGTATTTCCCTGATGTTTTTATAACCGTCGACAAAGTATTTTGCCCGTGTCGATTTTTCGCCTACCTTAATAGTGATTGTTTCTTCGGGCAGGTATTCGAAAGTAAACTCATCGGTCCAGTCGTCGCCCATGGCAAGGATGAAATCGTAATGATTATTCCCCATGCGCGACAGGGCTGCCCGTCCCTTGTTGATCCCCGAATTTTTAATTTCTATCACCTTGTCACCATCCATAATCTCGAGGTTAAGGTTTGTTACCAGGCTCTGAAGTTCGTCTTTGAGCTCGTAGGAACGCTGAACGCCCAGATCGGGGTCGGAGTCGCGGTAATGCCAGACCAGGGAATAATTTTTTTCTTCGATAAAGCTTCGCGGTGTGCGGTCAACATAAAAATCGAGAATGGGTTTGATGATCTCCATCCAGTCTTTGTCGATAGCATCAACCGTATGCCACTGACCATCCACTTTTTTATGCCATACCCCGTGTTCAGCTATAAAACCGATGCGCCAGTCTGCATTGAACCAGTTGGAAAGGGTTTCTTTATCGCGTCCGCTGATGATGACAACATTATTTTTCTTGTCAGCCGTGAGCTTTTTGAGAATGCTGTATAATTCCTTATCGGGTTTGGCGTCCTGTGGATCTTTGAAAAAGCCCTGCAGTGTTCCGTCGTAGTCGAGGAATATCATCCTGTTATTTGACGACTTGTACCTGTCGATAATAGCCTTTGAGATGCGATTGTTTATCTTTCGCGTCAGGTTGTATTCCTGGTTCTTCTTGACGGCTTTGAGAGCTTCCAGAAAATCGGTTGCCCACTTTTTATTGGTATAGGTTGAAAGTCGTTTTTGAAGGGCCTTATTTCTCCGGATCTGTTCTTCTTCGGGCATGGAAAGTGCCTGGCAAATGGCGTCTGATATTTCCCGCCTGTTGTTGGGGTTTACAATGACCGCTTCACCCATCTCCTTGGAGGCGCCGGCCATTTCGGAGAGGATAAGGACGCCTTTCTGATCGGGTTTGGAAGCAATAAATTCTTTTGAAACCAGGTTCATACCGTCCCGTAACGGCGTTACCAGCGCAATGTCGGACGAGACATACACTTCCACAAGCTGGTCGAAGTTCAGTTCCCTGAAAAAGTAAAAAACAGGCGTCCAGTCTATACGTCCATACTCACTGTTGATCTTTCCGACCTGCTGGTCCAGTTCTGCCTTGATCAGCTTGTTTTCGGGATCGTTTTCCCTGAGGGTGGTGATGTACATCAGCAGCGATACTTTTCGGCGGTAATTCTCGTTTTTCTCAAGAAATTCGCGATAAGCTTTGACCCTGTTAATGAGCCCTTTCGTGTAATCGAGACGTTCCAGTAACAGGATGATCTTATTGCCGGGCCTTACCCGGACGTGTTTCTCAATTTCATGATGAAAATTCGCCAGCTTTTCGGGTACCTTCACTTTTATTTCTGACGAACGGTTATGGAATTTTTCATAGTCAATGCCCATGGGGAAGTTATCGACTTTGAGCTTCCGTTTTTGATAAGTGATCTGGTTAAAATAGGTATCGAGTCCTAAGAGACGTCGCAGGGAACTGATGAAGTGTCGCTCATAGTCGTAGGTGTGAAAACCTATCAGATCGGCGCCTAACAGGCCCTCGAGCACCTCGATGCGCCAAGGGAGCAGCCTGAAAACTTCGTAAGATGGGAAGGGAATATGCTGGAAATAGCCGATAGTAAGATCGGGAAAACGTTCCCTGAGCATTTTAGGCAGGAGCATAAGATGATAATCGTGTATCCATACCGTATCACCCTTCCGGACGATCTTCTCCAGTTCATCGGCATACTTGTTGTTTACCCGGACGTATTGCATCCATTCTTTTTCGCGATACGTCGATTTTTCATTGTAGTAGTGAAACAAAGGCCAGATCGTGCCGTTGGCAAAACCTTCAAGGTATTTCTCTCGCTCTTGCTTCCGCAGGGATATGGGAAAACAGTTTTTCTTTTTCAGATCTATGTTTATTTCTTCCCATTTTTCGGGTGACAGATCGCGGCGATCCAGACCTGTCCAACCTACCCATAAGGTGTCGTCTGTTTGATCGAACCTGTCAAGCCCGCTTGTGAAACCGCCAATACGCCGGGTGAGAGCGGTTTCTCCTTTTTTGTTCCGGTAAATTTTTAATGGTAACAGATTTGATACAAAGATAAGTCGGCTCATACTTTTTAGGTTGGTATTTGAATAAAACAACGATAATTAATCAACAATTCAAAGCTCCGAAACGTTTTAATTATTCAGAAAGTTCAGTGAAATCTGGTGTTATGAGGCTTCTGTCATTCAGTATCATTGCTCATCAACCACCTGCCAGGTTACAAAGATATAGCGTTAACCCATACTAAGAATTCGGCTGTTAACATATATTTGTTTAATTTTAGATCAAACAGATCCGATTCTCAATCTTAAATATAATAAAGATACTTTATTTATGGAAATACATCACTTTGATGCCGTCATATTTGATCTTGATGGAGTCATTACAAAAACGGCGCTGGTGCATTCCTCGGCCTGGACCAGGATGTTTAACGACTTTCTTACCTCAAGAGAAGAAAAATATGGCGAATCGTATAGCGAGTTTACACACGAAAAAGATTATCTGCCCTATGTTGATGGAAAACCCAGGTATAAAGGGGTCGCAGACTTTTTAAAGTCGCGTGATATTGACATCCCTTTCGGTGATCCCTCCGATCCTCCCGAAAAAGAAACGGTCTGTGGACTTGGAAACAGGAAGAATAATTATTTTACCGACATTCTTGAAAAAGACGGCGTTGAAGTTTACGAAACAAGTGTAGCGTTCATCAGGCAACTTCGGTCTGAAGGTATACGTGTAGGTGTTGCCTCATCGAGCAAGAACTGTAAGAAGGTGCTTGAAACGGCAGGACTGATTGATCTGTTTGAGACACGTGTTGACGGGTTGGTTTCAGCCGACATGGGGTTGAAAGGGAAGCCCGAACCCGACATTTTTACTACGGCCTGCGATAACCTGAATGTGGCCTACGACCGCTCTGTGGTAGTGGAAGATGCTGTAAGCGGTGTACAGGCCGGAGCTGCCGGTGGATTCGGTCTCACCCTTGGCATTGCCAGGGAAGGCAATGTTGCTGAGCTCCGTAAGAACGGGGCTGATATCGTTGTCGAAGATATTGGTGACCTCGGCGGTATTGAAGCGGTGAACCGCTGGTTTAAGGATGACCTCGAGAAGTTAAGATGGTCTGTACTCTATAAGTCTTACGATAAAGAGAAGGAAAAATCGCGCGAGGCCCTTCTCACCACCGGAAACGGTTTTTTTGCAAGCCGGGGGGCGATGGAGGAAACTTCTGCCGGTGAATACAACTACCCGGGAAGTTATATGACAGGTTTATACAACAGGCGGAAATCCAAAGTGAGTGACCGCTGGATTGAAAATGAAGATTTTGTGAACTTTATAAACTGGCTGCCGGTGAATTTCAGGGTCGACGGCGGCGAATGGTTCGATCCTAATGCACACGACTTCCATCTTATTGAACGCCGCCTGGATCTGAAGACCGGCATGTTATACCGGTCACTTATTGTTAAACATGATAAGGGACGGGAAACACTCGTCGAGTCCAGGCGTTTTGTGAGTATGGCCGATCCCCACCTTGGCGGGCTTGAATATAAGGTGACACCAGTCAACTACGCAGGCAAAATTGAGATCATGTCGGCTCTCGACGGCGATCTGATCAACGACGGCGTCGAACGCTACAGCGACCTGGACCAACATCATCTCGATCAGCTCGATCAGGGAACAATGAATGGTCTCGACTATGTCATTGTTAAAACCAACCAATCGGATATTACCGTTTCGGTAGCACAGAAACTCGACGTGACCCTTGCAGGAAAAATGGTGAACCGTTCATCTTTCGAACCTGTAAAAGGAAAGGTGACTTCATATTTCGAATCGAATGCGGCAGCCAATGAATGCTTGCAACTACGTAAAATTGTCTGTATTCATAACTCCCGTGATTTCGAAGTGAACAATCCACTCGGTGCCGTGGCTGAACAATTATCTGCCGAGGATGATTTTAACAAAATCTTCGGTGCCAGTGAACAGGCCTGGGGAAAAATCTGGAAAAAATCCGATATTGCCATCAGTGGTGACCGATACTCCCAGATGCTGATCAGGCTGCACATTTTTCATCTCCTCACAACGGCATCTCCCCATCATAAGCACCTCGATGCCGGTATCCCCGCCAGGGGACTGCATGGGGAGGCATATCGCGGACATATTTTCTGGGATGAATTATATGTGCTGCCTTTCTTTGCTACCTACTTCCCGGAAACAGCGCGGTCTGTGCTGATGTACCGTTACCGCAGGCTCAACAAAGCACGCCAGTATGCTGCTGACCATAATTATGAAGGTGCCATGTTCCCGTGGCAGAGCGGAAGCGATGGCAGGGAAGAAACACAGGTCGTTCATCTTAATCCGGTATCCGGCGAATGGGGCGATGATTACAGCTCACTGCAAAGACATATATCATCGGCTATCGCTTATAATATATGGCAGTATTATAAAATATCGGCCGACCAGGATTTTATGAATCAGTATGGAGCAGAAATGTTCTTTGAAATTTGCCGTTTCTGGGCTTCAAAGGCCAAAAAGGATGAGAAAACAGGCCGGTATTCCATCGGTAAGGTTATGGGACCTGACGAATTTCACGAAAAACTGCCCGATGCCGATGAAGGCGGACTAAAAGATAATGCGTATATCAACATCATGAGCGCCTGGATAATGAAAACGGCGTTCAGCATCATGGACCAGCTTGATATTAATGAACGCAAAAGGATTGTCGAAAAAATCGAATTAAAGAAAGAGGAACTCGTCAAATGGAAAGAGATGTCGCTAAAAATGAATCTTCTCTTTAATGACAACGGCATTCTTGAACAGTTCCAGGGCTATTTCGATCTCAAAGAACTCGACTGGGACGAATACAGGAAAAAATATGATGACATTCACCGTATGGACCGGATCCTAAAGGCCGAGGGTAATTCACCCGACGATTATAAAGTGGCTAAACAGGCCGATGCGCTGATGACATTCTACAACCTCGACAAAGACGAGGTTATCAGTCTGTTACATGATATGGGGTATGAAGCGGATGCCTCCATATTGAAGAAAAACTTTGATTATTACCTACCCCGTACCTCTCATGGGTCAACCCTGAGCCGCGTGGTTCACGCTTACCTCGCCAGGCTTACCGGTAAAAAGGAGCTTTGCGACGAACTCTACATGGAAGCCCTGGCCAGTGACTATGTCGATATTCAGGGAGGTACCACGGGAGAAGGCATCCATGTGGGCGTCATGGGTGGCACTGTTTTAAATGCGCTCACCATTTATGCCGGGGTGAACTGGCATGGGGAGACACTCCGCCTTGATCCGGCTCTTCCCCCGGGCTGGAAAAGTCTCGCATTTAATTTCAACATCGATGGCCGGCATTTTCACTTCGAGATCTCAGCCCACGACGTGAAGATTCAATATAATTCCGATAATGGATCCCCAGGCAGAATCTTTGTGAAAGGCATTAAATGTGAACTTGAAAACAGCCGTACCATCTTCGTTGAGTTGTAAAAATCGAACATAATTATGGTATTCTAAAGAATTGCTTCTATTTTTGGGATTATTTTAATTCCAGATATTTATGCTTGGTGACATACTTATTATCCGTGAAATGCACAAGGCGGCTGCCGAAGCAATTGCAAAAAGGGTTATTCAGGAGAGAGATAAGCTACATAAAGGTTATAAATTCATTGTTGGCATTTCAGGTGAGTCAGGGGCCGGGAAGTCAGAGGTTTCCCATTCCCTTGCCAGACGTCTTAAATCAGAAAGGATTAGAGTCAAGGTACTGCATGCCGACGATTATTATAAAGTTCCTCCGCTGCTTAGAACCGAATGGCGTCGGGTACAAGGCATCGAAACGGTAGGCATGCAGGAATACGACTGGAACCTGATCCAGCGTAACATCCAGGATTTTAAGGAAGACCGGGAATCAATGATGCCCTGTATCGATATTATCCCCGAGCAGGTCGATAAACTGATAACCGACTTCAAGAAGATCGACCTCCTGGTGGTTGACGGCTTGTACGCTCTCAAAGCCGACGGATTGGATATGCGTGTCTTTATTGACCTGGATTACCATGAGACAAAAATTTCACAGATACAGAGAGGTAAAGAAAATCTGGATGACTTCAGGCTTGCCGTCCTTGAAAAAGAACATCAGAACGTTCTTTCACTTAAACCATTAGCCGATCTGATTATTGATAAGAACTACCAGGTTATCGACCCCAGGACGGGCGAATTCGTATAAAAATCCTGTTTTCTTCCTGAAATAGCCATTCAAATCATGGTTTCCTGAATTTTTTCAGGTAAATTTTGGAAATAATTTCTCATTTCCATGCAAAAGACCTTTTCCGGCATACTGATAATATGCTTCACTTTTGTCTTTGCTCCTTTTTGGTCTTCCCTGTCGGCCCAGAAGGCGACTAAATCTTTCGTGATCAACTTCAACAAGGAAACTTACGGGGCCGGGAGCCAGAACTGGTCCGTTTCTATCGACAGTAGCGGGATCGTATATATCGGGAACAACAAGGGACTGATGAGTTACGACGGGGCCAACTGGAACCTTTACCGCATGCCCGACGATATGGTGGTAAGGTCGGTTGCCGCAGGTAGTGAAGAAAGGATCTATGTGGGGGCGTTTGAGGAATTTGGATATTTTTCACCAGACGGTCATGGCGGACTGACGTATACTTCGTTGAGCAGCCTGCCCGAAAGTCAGAGTTTCCACAACGATGAAATATGGCGTATCCTGGTCCATAACGGCAACGTATATTTTCAGTCATTCTCACATATTTATGTTTACGACGGAAAAAGGGTAAAGGTGATTGATCCCGCCGGAACCATCGTATTGCTTATGGAAGCCCGCAACCGGGTGTTCGTTCACAAAGTAGGGGATGGCCTGTACGAACTTAAAAATGATAGTCTCGTATTCGTTCCGGGAAGCGAAAAGTTTTCAGACGATGAAATAAAGACCATACTGCCTTTTGGAAGGGATGAATTCCTTGCCGGTGCAGCTTCAGGTGGTCTGTATGTCATGGACAACCATGGGTTCAGACCCCTGGAAAAACCTGTCAATTCGATGATCAGGGATGCTGAGATCAACAACGGAATTGTCCTCGACAGTTTTCTTATCATTGGTACCATCGTTAACGGGATCTATGTTCTTAATTATGATGGAAGCCTCAGGGAACATCTAAATACAGATAATTTTCTCCAAAACAACACCATTCTGGCTCTGAAGCCTGGAATAGGACGCTCGTTCTGGGCCGGACTGGACCGGGGTATCGATTATATTAACCTGGATACCCCCCTGACCTTTTATATCGATCCATCGCTCAACAGGCGTGCTGTGTACGATGCTGCACTTACAGGCGATACACTTTGGGTAGGCACTAATCAGGGTTTGTTCCGCTATGCATACGATCCTTCCTCGGGCTATTCTCACCCCGAACTTGTGGAAGGCACCCAGGGCCAGGTGTGGGACCTTAGCGTGATTGACGGAGATTTGTACTGCGGCCATACCAACGGAACCTTTCTCATACGTAACGGAGTGCCTGTCCGTATTTCAGATGTCAACGGTGGATATGAAATCAAGAAAATTAATGCCAACGGCCACGAAATCCTTCTTCAAAGCAGTTACAGTGTGTTCTCAGTCTTTACCCGTAAAGGCAATATATGGGAATTTTCCAGGGCCATTCCAGGATTTTACGAACCCGTACCGCAATTTGAAACTGATTTTTACGGCTATATTTGGGCTTCGCACGCCAATAAAGGTCTGTACCGATTGAAATTTGACCCGGGCTATTCACGCCTCGAGGAGACAAGATATTTCGGACAGGCCAATGGACTGCCTACAGAACGTCATATTGGCATAGCAACCGTTGATAACCGGGTAGTATTTTGTACCAGGAATAAAATTTATACGTATAACGACCTGTCCGATACCATCGTTCCTTACGACTGGCTTAACCAGCAACTTGGTGAATTTGCTTCCTCCGGACGGATTGTAAACGTAGGCCACAACCGTTACTGGTGCGTCGATGGCAATAAGGTTGCCCTGTTTCATATTGCCAACGGAAAGAGCACCCCCATTTTTACCTACGATCTGTCCCTTCAGGGGGCTACTTTTGGCAGTGGGCAACCGGGAATTTCTGTACTGAATAACAGCCTTTACCTCCTGTGTCTGGATAACGGATTTGCCTTGTTCGACCGGTCAGATTCATCTGCACTCGTTGCACCCGCCATGCAACCTATTATCAGGCAGGTACTGGCTTTCAACCGTAAACATAAACCTTTTCGGTTACCGGCCACTTTAAACGGAAAACAACCTGAGCTGTCCTGGGGACATAGAAATATCGGGTTTATCTATTCAACCGATCAGATCAGTGTGTCCCCTCTTTTCAGCCATCGCCTGACTGGCATCGAAAACCAGTGGTCGGAGTGGTCGGGCCGTTCAAAAGTAACCTATACCCGCTTACCTGCCGGAGATTACCGATTTGAGGTTCGTACCATGAAAACGGATGGAACCGCCAGCCAGCCCATACTTTACAGTTTTGGAATAAAACGGCCATGGTATGCCTCCCTGCTGGCCCTGCTTATTTACGGTATAATGGTGATTGCCGGAGTCGTGGTTCTTCGCATCATCTTTGTCAGGCGGGTAAGGAAGCATACCCTGCGCATGCAGACCCTTGAAATGGAAAAACGCCGACGCGACAAGATCATCGCCGAACAGGATATCGTCAGGCTCAGGAATGAAAAACTGCACGCCGAGGTGTCGCATAAAAACATCCAGCTGGCCAATTATACCATGACCATCCTTAAGAAAAACGAACTGCTGATTAAGTTGAGAGATGAAATCAGCAGGCAAAAGAAGGACCTTGGTGGCAGGTACCCGAACTATCATTACGACCGGCTTATCGCGATGATCGATTCCAATATTTCTTCTGAAGACGACTGGCAAATCTTTGAAATGCATTTTGACCAGGCCCATGAAAATTTCTTTATGCGCCTGAAAGCCGCCTATTCCGAACTTACTCCCAGCGATCTTAAGCTTTGTGCTTACCTTCGCCTTAATCTCACTTCCAAGGAGATTGCACCGCTGCTCAATATTTCTGTCAGGGGCGTTGAAATACGCCGATACCGTCTCAGAAAACGATTAATACTCAATACCGAAGATAACCTCGTGGAGTTTCTCATGAATTTCTAATATTTCCACCGAGGGCATATCTACATATTTTCTACAACTCTCCATTCTATATCTAGTAATTGATCACTTATTCACGTCTGATTACTGTACATGATGTAATAATGATGTAGGGCGAAAAATGCTGTTTCATAACATGAAGTAATGAAGTGAAGGTAAAGATTTTCAATAAGATATATTCAAATGATAACTTGTTATTCATTGATCTTAATGAGAAATTCTTCCCTAACAATGAAAAGAAACAACAAAGCCGCTATGAAAGCACTCCTATTTTCCGGTCTGCTTTTTTTCGTTCTAATCGTCTCATGCACCAATAGTAAGAGACCTGCAGAAGCTCCCGACCGGGAGGCTTTTCTTTCTGATCTTAAACAACGGACCTTCAATTATTTCTGGGAGCAGGTTGATATGCCGACCTGGGGAATCCCCGACCGTTATCCCAGCCGCAGGTTTACGAGCATTGCCGCCACTGGTTTTGGTCTGACGTCATACCTGGTGGGCATTGAAAACGGGTATATCACCCGAGAGCAGGGAGCCGGGAGGGTGTTAAATACATTACGCTGGTTCTGGCATTCGAAACAGGGGCCTGAGAAATCGGGTGTGACCGGATACAAAGGTTTTTATTATCACTTTCTCACCTATGGTGATGGAGAAAGGTTTGAAAATACTGAGTTATCGACCATCGATACGGGGCTGTTAATGGCTGGGATTCTTTCCTGTCAATCTTATTTCGATGGTGATAATACTGAAGAAACCTCGATCAGGGCCCTGGCCGATTCCCTCTACCTAAGGGTACAATGGGACTGGGCTATGAACGGATTGGATGCCATGTCGATGGGTTATCATCCCGGGCAGGGATTTCTCAAAGCTAAATGGGTGGGTTACAATGAAGCCATGGTATTGGTCCTGATGGCTATGGGGTCACCGACACATCCTATTGGCGACAGTGCCTGGTCTACCTGGTGCAAGCCCTATGTATGGGCTGACTTTTATGGTTACGACATGATCAATTTCAGTCCCCTGTTTGGACATCAGTATTCGCAAATGTATGTTGACTTCCGGGGTATTCAGGATGCATATACTCGCTCAAAGGGCATTGATTATTTCGAAAATTCAAGAAGGGCTACTCTGGGGAACAGGGCGTATTGCATCGACAATCCCAAAGCTTATGATGGCTACTCCGATAATATATGGGGTCTGACTGCCTGCGACGGTCCGGGCCATAGTGAACAAATGACAGACCACGGCCTCAGGCAATTCTGGTCTTATCGTGCACGTGGCGCCAGCGCTATTGACACCATTGATGACGGCACCATTGCCCCGACAGCTGCAGGAGGTTCCATACCCTTTGCACCCGACGAATGTATAAATGCCCTGATGACCATGAAAGCACAATACGGTGATTCACTATACCGGAAATATGGCTTTTGCGATGCCTTCAATATGACATATAAAACGAGTAGTGGTAAAAAAGGCTGGTTCGACGTAGATTATATAGGTATTGACCAGGGCCCCATTCTTATCCAGCTGGAAAATTATCAGACAGGACTGATCTGGGACGTGATGAAGAAAAACAAATATATCGTAGCCGGCCTCAGGAGGGCAGGTTTCAGTGGAGGATGGCTGGAGTAAATGTTAAAAAAAACGAACAATTTATGCTTTACATCGCTTATACTCAAATTGATATAACATTCTAAACCGCCTGTCTATGAATTCAAACAAAGGGTCTGGATACCTGAGGATTTTTTCAGTTATCCTGATAATGTTGCTTATGGCTCCGGTCGTTTTTGCCCAGCAAAGGCAGATAACCGGCAAGGTGACCGATGCCGCCGATGGAAGCTCTCTGCCGGGAGTCAATGTCTTTATCAAAGGAACAACCCGGGGAGTGATTACTGATCTTAGCGGGAATTATACCATTCCTGTGAATCCCGGGGACGATACCCTTGCTTTTTCTTATGTCGGATATCAACCACAAGCCGTCCTCATTGACGATAAAACAGAAATTAATATTCAGCTCAAAGTGGAGGCTGAAGCTATAAATGAAGTAGTGGTGATAGGTTACGGAACGGTTAAGAAAAGCGACCTTTCGGGTTCGGTAAGTTCATTAAAATCGGCCGACATCACCAAAATCACTTCTCAAAACCCGGTTCAGTCACTCTCAGGCAAAGTGGCCGGTATCCATGTCACCAGCAGCTCTGGAGCACCGGGTGCTTCACCGGTTGTAAGGATCCGGGGTGTTGGTACGTTCAATAACTCATCCCCGATTTATGTCGTCGATGGTGTTATTCTTGACGATATCTCTTTCCTGAACAGTGAAGACATTGCCTCTGTTGAGGTACTTAAAGATGCTTCGGCAACAGCTATTTACGGTTCACGTGGCGCCAACGGTGTTATCATTGTCACTACCAAGTCGGGCCAGGCAGGGACGGCAAAACCGCAGTTCAGCTTCGATGCCGAATACAGCATCCAGCAGGTAGAGAGGAAAATTGACCTGTTGAACGGCCGGCAGTTCGCTACCATTTACAATGAAATCCAGCCGGGGAGGTTCAATAACGTCGACCTGGTTCCAAATACCAACTGGCAGGACCTGATCTTTCATACAGCTCCCCTCCAGAATTACCAGTTCTCGGTTTCGGGCGCCACAAAGGTCAATCACTATTACGTTGGTATTGGCTATTACGGCCAGGAGGGTATTATTGACAAGTCGCTATACCAAAGGCTTTCTCTGAGGTTTAACAATACCTATAACCTGACCGACCATATTACCTTTGGTAACAATATCACTATTGTTCCTTTCAAACAGCGCAATGCCCCCAATGTGACCTATGCTGCTTACCGGGCCCAGCCTGTTTTTACACCTTACAATCAGGATGGAAGTTATGCTGAGGTCGAGAATGTGGGCAACCCCCTGGCTGACCTGCATTATTCTCATAATTTCAACAAAGGCGTCAGGGGTGTCGGTAATATCTACGGACAGGCTGTCATATTTAAGATCCTGACACTTAAATCGAGCTTTGGTGTTGATGCCAATATGGAAAGACCGTTGAATTTCACACCCGCTTTCCATGTTTCACCCCAGCAGGAAAATGTACTGAGTGACTTATCCAAGGGGCTGAACCAGAGGTTCTCCTGGCTTTGGGAGAACACGGTTACACTGCAGAAAACATTTGACCAGCATTCTATTAATGCTGTAGCCGGATATACAATGCAGCGTTACAGCTCGGAAATAATTAATCTTCCGGGTGAGAACCTGATCAGGGATCAGAGCCAGTTCTGGTACGTGTCGCCCTCGAACATATATGATCCGTCCAATGGTGTGAACACCATACAGGACATTTTCGATGGGGTAGACAATAACCTGTACTATTCGATGATATCTTATCTTTTCAGGGCAAATTACACTTATAAACAGAGATACATTCTCACCTTTACCTACCGGCGCGACGGTTCCTCCAAGTTCGCTTCCGGTAACCGTTATGGTGATTTTCCGTCGGGGGCCATTGCCTGGAATGTTTCCCGTGAACCTTTCATGGATAATTTAGAGTTTATCAGCAATCTGAAGATAAGGGCAAGCTACGGTCTTATAGGAAATGAAAAGATCCAGTACCTGGAACGTTATAACCAGGTAGATCAAAGCCTCCTGGCGGTCTTCGGTATAAATGAATCGGCGAATTCTGCGGCTACCTTCGGCCGTAGTGGAAATCCGGGTCTGCACTGGGAGAATACCAAACAGGCCGATGTGGGTGTCGAGATTGGTGCATTGAAAAACAAGTTGACTGGTGAGTTTGATTATTATCACCGTAAGACCAATGATATTCTAATTGCTCTGCAGATTCCGGCCATCCTGGGCAACGGTGGCGACAAGAAATCATTTAATGCCGCACAGGTACTCAATTCAGGTTTTGAATATAAAGTTGAGTGGCGTGACCGTATAGGCGATTTCAATTACAGCGTAGGACTGGTAGGGTCCACTGTTCATAACGAAGTGCTGGCCATTGGTGGGTCGAGCGGTTCCGACTCGGTTTTGATCGGTGGTTTCCTGGGTAACGGCATTCCGGTTACCCAGAGCAGGGTAGGCCTTCCCATTGGTGCTTTCTATGGTTATGAGACCAACGGGATATTTCAATCCCAGCCAGAACTGGATTCGTATCCCCACTTATCCAATGCCGGCGTTGGAGATTTACGTTTTGTGAATACGAATCATGATAAGGTGCTCGACGGGAAGGACAGGACTTATATCGGGTCGCCCATTCCGGATGTGATTTTCGGCCTAAATATTACGGGTGAATATAAAGGTTTTGACCTGGCCCTGGATTTCCAGGGACAGTATGGCAATAAGATATTTAACGCCAAGGAGGTTGTCAGGCCCGATCCTTATAATTTTGAAGCCCATGTGTTCGACCGTTGGACCGGTCCGGGAACGAGTACTACCGAACCACGGCCATCGTTTGGCGGTTATAACTACATTCCTTCCGACAGATTTATACAGGATGGCTCTTATTTACGTCTCAGGACTTTCGTGCTGGGCTACAGTCTGCCGGCCTCCCTGTTGGCCAAAATGCCTATCGACAGGCTCAGAATCTACCTGAAAGGGACCAACCTTTATACTCTAACCCAATTTACCGGTTATTCACCCGATATCGCGAGCAGTGATGTGATATCCAACGGCATTGACAGTGGTACATATCCAGTTACCAGGCTTTATTCAATCGGACTAAACATTTCCTTTTAGATATGAAAAAGATCAGATATACCATAACAGCTTTTCTCCTGGTACTTATTCTTTTGCCGGGGTGTGAGGACTTTCTGAACACAGAACTCCAGGGCAACCTTACCCAGGAGACTTTCCCGACCACGGCTGGTGATGCCTTGCTGGCTAACAATGCCGTCTATGCTTCACTGCGGGAATGGAATTACAATTCGGGAGGATACCCGATACTGGACATCATGTCGGATGATGCCCGAAAGGGAAGCAACACCAACGACCAGGTGGCAAACCTGGGTCCTTATAATAATTTCACTATTACAACCACCCAGGACGGCCTCGACCGCTGGTGGACAAATCTTTACCAGGGCATTAAACGTGCGAATGTGGTCATCAATATCGTTTCCACGATCGATATGGATACCACCCTCAGGAATCGCTATGTTGCTGAAGCCAGATTTTTACGGGGATTGTTCTATTTCGACCTGGTCAGAGCCTGGGGGGAAGTTCCTGTTATTACAAGTGAAAATCCGCCGGTGCACGTTCCTAAATCACCAGTTGATGATGTCTATAGCCTCATCAGGAGTGATCTCAACTATGCGGTTACTCATCTACCCCTGAGAAGCGAATACCAGGGCAACGATATCGGAAGGGCAACAAAAGGAGCCGCCAAATCTCTGCTGGCCAAAGTTTACCTGTTCGATCACGATTTTGTCAATGCCGGGAAATATGCTCTGGAGGTGATCAATTCCGATGAGTATGGTCTTGAGCCGGTTTTCACCGATGCCAATGGTGTTAACGGCGAACACGGCACGGAGTCTGTTTTCGAAGTAGGTGCCCTTGAAGTGAGCGGTGGCGGAGGCCCCGGGAACCAGTATGCTAACACGCAGGGTGTAAGAGGAACACCGAACAGGGGATGGGGATTTAACCGACCTTCCCTCGACCTTCGAAATTCTTTTGAGTCTGGTGACCCCAGGCTGAAAGGCACTATTATAGACCTTGGCGATACCATTGACGGGATAAAGATCCTGGGTGACGGCCCTACACCCGATGAATTGCGTGACAGCCAGGGGAACCTTATCGAAGTGGAGTGTTACAGCCGGAAAGTATGGATGCCCGGCACCAGCACTATCGAAGAATGGGGATACAATCGCAGGATCATCAGGTACGCCGACGTATTGCTCATGGCCGCCGAAGCCCTCAACGAGAATGACAAACCAGGCCAGGCGCTTATTTATCTTAACAAAGTGAGGGAAAGAGCCAGACAGGGTAACACCCAGATCCTTCCTGATATTACCGAAACCAATAAAGACAGCCTGCGTGATATCATTCTCGAGGAACGGCGGCACGAACTGGCTATGGAAGGACAACGCTTCTGGGACCTGGTGCGTACCGGCAAAGCACAGGACGTGCTCGGTCCACTTGGCTATACATCCAAATATGAAACGCTTCCTATACCGCAAAATGAAATTGATATTTCACAAGGATCATTAGTGCAAAACCCGAATTGGCAATAATAAATTTTTTGTTAAATCTTTAATCTACTTGACTTATGAACAAACAGCATCTTTTTTTAAGTATGGTATTTACACTGGCAGTACTGCTTATAGTGCCGTCAGGTTGTAAAAAAGACGAAAATCCTGCGCCTCCTAAGATTTCCACACTCATGGCAGATGATATGGATCTCAACGGGGCAACACCACCCACTAACGTGTCTACAACGCCTGTCATCAAGGCCACCTTTAATGTTGCCATTGATCCGGCAACAGCCAACTCCGGCTCCATTACGATGACACAGGATTATGACAATGCAGATATTCCTCTTGTTGTGACAGTAAGTGGAAAGGAAATAACCATTACGCCTCAGCAGGAACTTGGTATGGGCGCTTTGTATAAGCTGAATTTTTCTGCCGATGTCATGTCAACCGACGGCCTGGCAGTGGAAGCTTTCAGCCGCTCGTTTACTACCATGGGGACTTTTGCTCCATCGGGTGCCATCGCTTACTGGAACTTTGAGAATAATGCCGATGACCAGGTTGGTAATTTCAATCCCATGGCTAATGGTGTTATCGATATTACCTATGCAGCTTCTCATAACGATGCCTCGGGTATGGCTGCCCAGTTCAATGGCAATACAAGTCTCATCGAGATTCCAAATGGAGATCAGCTGATGAATAATGGTGATTTCGCCCTTTCTTTCTGGGTGATGGCCGATTCCACCCAGCACGGACAATTTACCATGGGCCTGGCCGGATGGAACGGATTCCAGTTTGAAATTGCCGGCGACTACGGATCCTGTAAGCTCGCTGCCCAATATGCTTATGCCGATGGGACTTCCGGTTCGGAAGACCTATGGTTCCCGGGTACAGGACTTACGCCTGATTCATGGCAGGGATGGACCTTCCAGAAGGACCTGACCAACTCCGGCGGCGTTAAGGCTTTACTGGCAGACAAATGGGCTAACATTGTATGCGTATACAATAGTGCCACTAAAGTGGGTACCATGTATATCAATGGTGAGAAAATGAAAGCACAGGACTTCAACCTGTGGCCGGAAGGTGATATAAAAACCACGGTTACCGGTCTTAAATATGCCGGTAATCCCGGTAATAATATCCTGGCATTCGGATTTATCCAGGCCCCGGTCGATCCATCCATTACCGATGCATGGGCAGACTATAATAACCCGGATAATAACCATTTCAAAGGGATGCTCGATGACGTAAGTGTTTATCATAAGGTGCTTACTGAAAAAGAGATCCAATTGATGTACAATTCGGGAAAACCCTGATAACTTTCATGATGTTGAAACCGGGAGGCGACCCTTACGGGTCCCTCCCTTTAATTAAAGTAACGGGATGGAACGGATCGTTATGAGATATGTTACCACGATAGTCATATCATCTTTAATGCTGGCTCTGACTGTTTCGTGTTCAAAGAAGGAAAAAACAACCCCGGCAGATAGCGGTTTTATTCAGTTGCAAAGTACACATGCCGGCGATGTTATACTGAAATTTAACGACATCACCCGGAATGTCCCGGTAGACAGGAATTTCATCGTCACCTTCAGTACTTCGGTCGATACCAATGGTATCGCCAACCACATAATGATTACGAAAGATGGCATTACGGTTAAAGCACATATCGCCTTTCTCGACAATAATACATCTGTAGTCCTTGACCCTTTGTCAGCACTTGAATATGGCACTTCTTACAGTCTTGCCGTGACACCTGAATTAACAGGTTCCAAAGGAGAGCGCTTTCCGGGATTTACTTATGATTTTATTACCAGGCAAGGCTCGCTGGATCTTGTTTCAATCCAGGTCAATGGTGTGAATCTTATGGCCACAGCGCGTAACGTGGGCATTGATCCTGCCCCGGTGAATATTGCCTTTGTCTTCTCTCAACCACTCAACCCCGATACCTATGCACCTTTTTTTACCATCACTGGTACCAGCGATTTTTCCACCCGGCTTTCCGCTGATTCCACCGAAGTTACCCTTACCACCAACGCTTCACTACAAGGATTGAGAAAATATTATGTCACTGTATCTTCGAACCTGACCTCTTCAAATGGTTTTGTTTTTACCGGTTACACCAACGCTTTTTTCACAGCCATCGATTCGGTGTATAACTTTCCTGTTGTCAGCGATGAGGCGTTACTGACAAAAATACAGCAGCAGACCTTCGGCTATTTCTGGGATTATGCACACCCCGCATGCGGCCTTGCCAGGGAACGGATGGGCAGTGGTGATGTCGTTACCATTGGAGGATCAGGCTTTGGGGTAATGGCCCTCATCGTAGGTGTTAAACGCGGTTTCATCACCCGCGCACAGGCATTGCAGCGCATGGACAAAATACTGACCTTCCTTGAGACCTGCGATCGCTTTCATGGTGCATGGCCACACTGGCTGAACGGCTCAACCGGCCAGACTATCCCTTTCAGTCCTAACGATGACGGGGGCGACCTGGTAGAGACTTCATTTATGATTCAAGGACTCCTTACTTTCAGACAGTACCTCGAACCTTCGGTACTGGTAGAAAAAGCGCTGATTGACCGTATTAACGCCCTGTGGCAAACCGTCGAATATGATTTTTATTCGCGTGGCGAACATGCCCTCTACTGGCACTGGTCGCCCACCACCGGATGGGAAATCAACCTCAAGCTCCAGGGATATAATGAAACCATGATATGCTATGTCCTCGGAATAGGCTCGCCCCAACATTCTATTCCTGCTTCATCCTATTATGAAGGATATATGAACAGCGGGTCAATACTGAACGGGAGTGATTATTATGGTTACGTTCTCCCTATGGGGCCTGCTTATGGCGGGCCGTTATTCTTCACGCAATATTCCTTCCTGGGGCTTGACCCACGTAACCTCCGTGGACCATACGTGAACTACTGGGAACAAAATGTTAACCACAGCCTTATTAACTGGGCCTATTGCGCCGCCAATCCGCAACATTATGCCGGCTATACAAAAGATTGCTGGGGACTGACGGCAAGTGACGGTTACCAAGGGTACTCGGCCCATTCACCCACAAACGACCGGGGTGTTCTGACACCTACCGCCGCTATTTCTTCGCTGCCCTATACGCCTGAACAGTCAATGAATGCCATTCATACATTCTACTATTTCCTTGGTGATAAACTCTGGGGTACTTACGGATTTTACGATGCATTCAGCCCGACTAACAACTGGTACGCCAATTCCTACCTGGCTATCGACCAGGGACCAATAATTAGTATGATCGAAAATGAGCGGTCAGGACTTTTATGGAACCTCTTCATGTCGTGTCCGGAGATACAGAAGGCTTTAGACGACATGAACTTTACATATTGAGAAACTTAAAGTTCGAAGTGCTGCCGGCTGTGGCAGCCAATCAATTTGAATGAGAAAAAATCCAGGTTGATTATGTCGAAAGTCTCTGGTTAAAAAATGGATCAGTGCGGTTGAGTAGAGCGTTCAATTTGGGTTAACACGCAGTTCTGTTTCCCTGAACGGAACTGCGTGTTTCTCAAGTTAAATTCTTATACCAACCATCAGTACATCATCGACCTGGAAATAGTCGCCCTTCCATGTGGAGAATGCTTCTTCAAGTTTTTCATGTTGGTCGTTCATGGGTAAGTGCGAGATGTCGGAAATGACATCTTTTAATCGCTTCGACAGGAACTTCTTGCCCATGTCGCCACCGAACTGATCAATAAGCCCATCGGTGAACAGATAGATACAGTCGCCTTTAAGGATGCTAATCTCCTCCATGATGAAGGGATCCATTTTCTGATAATAGGCTACTGGCATCTTGTCGGCCTTTATTATGCTGAGTTCTCCTTCACGCATATAATACATGGCATTATTCGCCCCGGCAAACAGAATCCGCGAATTTACAGGGTCGTAGGTAAGAACCGACATATCCATGCCGTCCATGGTCTCGAATTCATTGTCACCACGGTTCAGTGAACTTGATATCTTGTCTCTGAGAAGATTCAGAATATCGTGTGGCTGGTAAATCTTTTCCTTGTTGATGATCTCATTAAGGAAAGCAATGCCATACATACTCATAAAAGCACCAGGAA
>Ga0102962_1000294_pt1 | contig 26597 bp, 27 predicted proteins | sample SalPonF2_C_D2_MG_FD_84519 | JGI IMG/M metagenome (GOLD analysis project Ga0102962, IMG submission 84519) | Salt pond soil microbial communities from South San Francisco under conditions of wetland restoration - Salt Pond MetaG SF2_C_D2_MG ...
CCGTCGTCTTGCCGCAGCCTCCCTTCGCATTGAGTACCGTGACACGCTGCATACCGGCGTCACCGATCTCCCGTTGCACCCGAACCACGGGTACCCGACATGGTATTCCGTGAGAAGACTAGTTGCTTATAGGCAATAATACTGCCGCAGTGACGGATTTTTTTCACAGCAGCAGCCGACACCCGGACCCCGATACCCATGAACGCACCGATCAAGACCCTGCTCGAGTACGGATTGTTCCTGGCCGAGGTCGTGACGATCCTCGTGGCACTCCTGGTGGTGATCAACGCCGTGGCAGCCGCCATCCGGCGGGGCCGCGGCGGCGCCGAGCGCCCGCGGATTCATATCACCAGCGTCAATGAACGTCTGCGCGGGATGCGCCGGAAGATGGAGCGTGCGCTGTTGCCGCGCAAAGCGTTCCGCAAGGCCGTGCGCCAGGAGGCGCGGCGCCGCAGACGAGAGCGCCGGCTGGGACGGAACGAGGCAACCGGACGACCCCGGCTATTCGTGCTGGATTTCGACGGCGACATGCGTGCTTCGGCGGTGGAGGCCTTGCGCGAGGAAATCACAGCGGTGCTCACGGTCGCGCGAGAGCGCGATGAGGTCCTGCTCCGGCTCGAGAGCCCCGGCGGCGTGGTGCACGGCTACGGCCTCGCGGCCTCCCAGCTCAGGCGCCTGCGCGAGCGGGGCATTACCCTGACGGTTGCGGTGGACAAGGTCGCGGCCAGCGGCGGTTACCTCATGGCTTGCGTCGCGGATCGCGTGCTCGCCGCCCCGTTCGCCATCCTCGGCTCGATCGGCGTGATCGGGCAGCTGCCCAACTTCAACCGCCTGCTCAAGCGCCATGACATCGACTTCGAGCAGCACACGGCCGGCCAGTTCAAACGCACCCTTACCGTGTTCGGGGAAAATACCGAGCAAGGCCGGGCGAAGTTCCGCGAGGAACTGGAACAGACCCATCGCCTGTTCAAGGAGTTCGTGCGCGAGAATCGCCCGGCACTGGACGTGGAGTCGCTCGCCACGGGCGAATACTGGTACGGCACCCGGGCGCGCGAGCTGGGGCTGGCCGACGAGCTGCGCACCAGCGACGACTATCTGCTCCAGGCGAGCCGGGACGCGGACGTCTACGAGGTGCGCTATGCCCGGCGTAAGCACCTCGCAGAGCGCCTTGGCGAGAGTGTATCGTCGGCGCTCGCGCGCCTGTTCGCCCGACTCCCGGGCGGAGGCGCCTGAGGCTCTCGCGGCCGCATTTCAGCTGCGGGCGAACTCCTGCTCCTGCAGCTGCCGCCACTGCACCTTGCCGGTCGCGGTCTTCGGCAGCTCGTCGACGAACTCCACCTGGCGGGGATACTTGTAGGCCGACATCCGCTCCTTCGCCCAGTTGATGATCTCCTGCTCGGTGACCGTGCCGCGCGCGTTCGCGCGTAGCACCACCACCGCCTTGACCGTTTCGCCGCGGCGCTGGTCCGGCGCGCCGATGACGCAAGCCTCCCGGATCGCCGGGTGCTCGTACATCATCGCTTCCACTTCGGCCGGCCAGACATTGAATCCCGCTGCGTTGATCATGCGCTTGAGGCGGTCGACCATGAAGAAATAGCCTTCCTCGTCGTAGCGCCCCAGGTCCCCGGTGCGCAAGAAGCGCTTGCCGTCGATCTCGACCAACGCCTCGGCTGTCGCGTCCGGGCGTTCCCAGTAGCCCTGGAACAGCTGGGGCCCGTGGATCACGATTTCCCCGACCTCCCCGGGACCCAGCTCGCGTCCGGTCTCGGGATCCCGGATGCGGGCGTCGACGTCGAACGCGGGAATGCCCAGGCACTGCTTCTTGGGCCGGTCGGGGGGGTTCATGTGCGTAGCCGCCATGGTCTCCGACAGGCCGTAGCCTTCCATGTATTCCAGTCCGGTCAGAGCATTGAGCTTTTCCGCCACCGCCTCGGGCATGGCGGCTCCGCCGCCGCCGATGACCATCAGGCTGGACAGGTCGTAGCGGTCGACCTCCGGGTTGGACAGGAAATCGATCGCCATCGTGGCGATGTTGATCCAGCCCGTCACGCGGTATCGCTGAATCAGCTCGCCGGCCACGTCGCGATCCCAACGCGTCATCAGGACCATGGTCGCGCCGAGGTACAGCGGTCCGTTCATGCAACCCTGCATGCCCGTGACGTGAAACAGTGGCAGCGTGGACAACATCACCGTGTCCGGTGAGTTGGGACGCCACAGGACCTGCGAAACCAGGGTGGCCATGACGCTCCGGTGCGTGTGCACACAGCCCTTCGGCATGCCGGTGGTTCCGGATGTGTACGGCAGTACCGCGCGATCATCGGGGCCTGCTTCGAGCGGCCCGGGCTGCAGGTTCGCCGCCAGCGCCTCGTGCCAGGGGACCGCCCCGGGAGCGTTCAGCTCGCGCGGCGGCTCGCTGACCACCTCGGGTAGTGGCAACCCCGGGTCCGCGGGGACGTAGTCCGAGTACGCCGCCACGATCACGTGGTCAAGGCCGCGCCCGATCAGCGGGCGCAGCTGGGGCCACACTTCCTGCGCACAGAAGGCCACCCGGGCACCGCTGTCCTCCCGGTAGTGCTCGAGTTCCGCGGTCAGGTTCATCGGGTTGATCGGCACAACCATGGCACCGGCGCGCAGCACCGCGTAGAAAGCCAGCATGAACTGCGGGCTGTTCTGCATGTCCAGCAGGATCCGGTCCCCCTTCTCAACCGCGCAGCGCTGCCTGAGAAACCCGGCGAGCCGCTCCACCTCGTCGAGAAACCGGCGGTAGGTGATTTCGTGGCCGTAGTAGATCACCGCCGCCTTGTCGGGGTAGCGCGTTGCGGACACCTCGAGGTTGTAGCACACGCTCGTCTCGGGCAGCGTAAGGTGATGGGGCAGACCCTTGGGCCAGAACCGGAAATGTCTGTCCAGCATTCCTGTCTCCTGTCACCGTTGCGGGCCCCGCGACCGCGAGAAGCCCTGGCCGCGGGGAGTTTGCGCGCCGGCACGTGCAGGCCCCGCCGCCCTGCCGTACCGGTGGAGAACAATATTAACGTATCCTGTTAACAATTCCGCAATCATTGCCACGCTCGCACGCGCCCACAGCCCGCGCCGGTACCAGGGACGGCATGCCAACAGGATGTTTGCAATGTCTTTTTTTTGCGCCTTCCACCCAGCGATATCGCCGCACACTGCTTAACCGGGCCCGCTGGCACCGTGGAGTTCCTGGCTTATCTATAGGTTCTGCCTATGCATAAAAAAACAGGGATTGACAGCATTGAGGCGTGCGTCTATTCTTACACGCGTCCCGGGGCGATCTACCCGGGCACGCGGCGACCGCCGCAACGAATACTGCCTCCGGGCCGCAGGCCGGGGGGCGCCGGGTCTCCTCCAGAAAGGACCTCGTCCTTTCACGCACTTTGCCCCCTGCCCCCCAGGGGGTTTTTTTTGCCTTGCGGAAATGCGCCCAAGCACAGCGCGCCGACCGGGTTCCCGGCAACTACTCGCATATGCGGCCGCGTCCCGGCCTTCGCGCGCCTGGTCGGCCAGGCGTCGCAGGGCCCCGCTCGGCTCCCGCAACACCACCGGCGAAACCCGTGGCGGCTCCGCGAGCCGAAGGCTTGACGATAAAGATTTGGTAACGACGGATTCAGCCGGCGTTAAGTTTCCACGATGTAGGCTGACAGCCATGGTTGCAGACGCCCCTCGCCAACCAGGGCGGCAGCGGGAAGGTATTCAGAGACAGTTGCCGCTCGCCGGAAGGCGGCGCAGGTACGGTAGACTGGAGTATTACCGAACTCAATGCCTACCGTCGGATGTATTGGAAATTTAAGGATCTGCCGTACAATAGGGGACAGATTCTGACGCGATGCAGAAAAAAGGCTTGAGCCCGCAGGACCCAAGCCTTTTCAGCTCTCCTCCTGAAAGGACTCCCCTCGTCCTTTCACGCACTTTGCCCCCTGCCCCCCAGGGGGTTTCTTTTTGTTTCTTGTTATTGTCCGCGGCTCGTCCCGTCACGCCCGCTGGGCCGTCGGAGCGAGCTTGCGGGTAAACTTATACCACTCGATGCGCCCTGTAAACCTTTCATTAACGCCTTCCAGGGTAAGTATTAACATTTCTGATTGTCACCCGGAAGGTCTTTGACCCGCCCAATTCCACGCCCTTCAGGCTCAACCCTGTGCGGCAAACGATTCGCTCTCCCTGCCGCGCCGCGCAACCGGCAGCCGGCACCGCAGCAAGTCGTTCTTCGCTCGGCGCGGTAGCGCGGCCAGACAAGCGACCGCGCTAGCCTGCTGCCAGGCGCTCGAGCGTCGCTTCGTGGGCCTCGAGGTCCGGCTCGCTGTGCAGGACGAAGCGGATCCGCCTTACGCGCCGGAGCTTTTTCGCTTCTTCCACGACCGTCGCCAGCGCGACCGCGGCCGCGTCTTCGAGCGGGTAGCCGAAGGCTCCGGTCGAGATCGCGGGGAACGCGATCGACTCGAGTCCGTTCTGCTCAGCCACGCGCAGGGCATTACGGTAGCAATCCGCGAGCAGCTGCTCCTCGGGACGGTCACGCCCGTACACCGGCCCCAGGCAGTGGATCACGTGCCGGTTCGGCAGGCCGAAGGCCGCCGTGATCACCGCCTGCCCCGGCCGGATCGGGGCCAGCGAACGGCATGCCTTGGCAAGCTCCGGCCCCGCCGCCCCGTGGATCACGCCTGCCACGCCGCCGCCGGTACGCAGCTGGGCGTTGGCCGCGTTGACCACCGCATCGAAGTCGGGCTGCTCCGCGATGTTGCCCTGCACGCATTCGATGGTGACCTCGCCGACTCGCTTTCCCATCGCAAGCCTCCATCTCCGCATGGATGAAAAGCCGGGGTGTTCGGGTCGCACCGGGCCCGCCGCGCGGTCAGTCCCCGGGGCGCCGGAACACCAGGCAGGCGTTGGTTCCGCCGAAGCCGAAGCTGTTCGACAGGACGCAGTCCACCGTCTCATCGCGGCGCTCCCGCAGGACCGGATACTCCCGGGCTGCGTCGTCCAGCTCGTCGATGTGGGCGGAAGCCGCCAGAAACCCCTGCTGCATCATCAGCAGCGAGCAGATCGCCTCGTTGACGCCCGCCGCACCGAGGGCATGGCCGGTCAGCGACTTGGTCGACGAGAGCGGCGGCACCGCGTCGCCGAACACCTCCCGGATTGCGCGCAGCTCGGTCACGTCCCCCGCCGGCGTGCTGGTGCCGTGGGTGTTGATATACCCGACCGGCGTTTCCAGGCCTTCCAGCGCCAGCCGCATGCAGCGCACGGCGCCCTCCCCGGACGGCGCAACCATGTCCTGGCCGTCGGAGGTCGCGCCGTAGCCCACCAGCTCCGCATAGATACGGGCGCCGCGGGCGCGTGCGTGCTCCAGCTCTTCCAGTACCAGAATCCCGCCGCCGGCGGAGATCACGAAGCCGTCGCGACCAGCATCGTAGGGGCGGGAAGCCTCGGCGGCGCGCTCGTTGTACTTCGATGACAGCGCGCCCATGCCGTCGAACATCACGGTCAGCGACCAGTGCAGCTCCTCGGCGCCGCCCGCGAAGACCAGGTCCTGCTTGCCCAGCTGGATCTGTTCCATGCCCGCGCCGATGCAGTGGGCGCTGGTCGCGCAGGCCGAGCTGATGCTGTAGTTGAGGCCGCGGATGCCGAAGGCGGTCGCCAGGTTGGCGGACACCGTGCTGCCCATGGTGCGGGGCACCATGTAGGGGCCCACCCGCCGGGCACCCCGGCTGCGCACCGTGTCCGCGGTCAGCAGGATGTTGGCGTTGGACGCGCCGCCGGAGCCGGCGATCAGGCCCACCCTCGGGTCCGACAGCTCATCGGCCTCGAGCCCGGCATCCGCCACTGCCTGGCGCATGGCGATGTAGCCGTAGGCCGCCGCATCGCCCATGAAACGCAACCGCTTGCGATCGATGAGCTCGGCCGGGTCGAGCCGGACCGGCGCATGCACCTGCGAGCGGAAACCAAGCTCGGCGTACTCGTCCGAGCGCTCGATGCCGGACCGGCCGGAGCGCAGCGATTCGGTCACCTCCGCCGCGTCGTTGCCGATGCTGGATACAATGCCGAAACCGGTAACCACCACTCTGCGCACGGATACCCCCTTCAGAATCCCTCGATCGACGTGAACAGCCCCACCCGCAGGTCGCGCGCGAGATAGATCTCACGGCCATCCACGTGCATGGTGGCGTCCGCGATACCCATGAACAGCCGTCGGCGAATCACGCGCTTCATGTGGACATGGTAGGTCACCAAGCGGCTCCGCGGCAGCACCTGCCCCGAAAACTTCACCTCGCCGGCCCCCAGCGCGCGTCCGTGTCCGGGACCGCCGAGCCATCCGAGATAGAACCCTACCGCCTGCCACATGGCGTCCAGACCGAGGCATCCCGGCATCACCGGATCCCCGCGGAAATGGCAGTCGAAGAACCACTGGTCCGGACGGATGTCGAGCTCCGCGACCAGCTCGCCCCTGCCGTACTGACCCCCCTCCTCGCTGATGTGCGTGATGCGGTCGAACATCAGCATGGGCGGCAGGGGCAGTTGCGGGTTGCCGTCGCCGAACAGCTCGCCCCGCGCACATCGGAGCAGATCCCCGTAATCATAGCTTTGCTTTGCTTGCATATCCGGCCCATCGTGGCTGCTGATGCGGGGAGGTCGCCGCGCGACCCTCTGGCACGCTCGCGGTTCCGCCGTAATCCGGGTGCCCCCCGCACCGCCGGGGCGTATTATGCGGGGTTCGACCGGCGATCGCACCCCCGGCGCCGGGATGCGGCGACCGGACCGTGACACACGGGCGGGCGTGGGCACAAGGGCGCCAGTCTTGTCCCGCAAACGGCCATCCGCCAGACTTGGCGGGTCGATCGAAAACCAGGCCGCCGCATCCCCGCCATGATAGCAAGATGAGCCCGTCTACCCGGGTGTCCCGCACCATGCACGCAGACAACCGCGGCTGTCAGGTTCTCGCCGCGGCAGCGTCGCTGTTTGCCCGCTTCGGGTACGACGGCACCTCCGTGCGCGATATTGCCGCACGCGCCCACATCCGCCCGGCCTCGGTCTACTATCACTTTCCCTCCAAGGCGGACCTGCTGGTCGCGGTCCTGGAGGAAGGCGTCGAGGTGCTCAACCGGCGCGTGCGGGATGCGCTGGCCCCGGAACATGAGCCCTGGCGGCGCCTGGAAGCCGCCTGTATCGCCCACATGGAGACCCTGCTCGCCGGCAACGACTACGTCCGCGTGCTGTCGGCGGAGATCCCCGCCCGCCGCGCAGAGACGCTGCGAGGCCAGCTCGTGGTGCACCGCGACTGCTACGAGGACGTATTCCGCAACCTCGTGAACGACCTGCCGGTGGCGCCGCACGTCGACCGCAAGGTGCTACGACTGACGCTGCTCGGCGCGATCGGCTGGTCGATGTTCTGGTACAAGCCCGACGGGGACAGCCCGGCGGAAATCGCGCGCCGGATGGTACGCCTGATCCGCGAGCCGACGGAGGGGGACCGGACATGAGCACCACGACCGGGCCCGAGCCGCGCGAAACCGACACGCCCGCGGGGCATGTCGCCTGGCTGGAGGCCGGCAGCGGCCGGCCGTTGGTCTGCCTGCACGGCTTCCCGGACGCCCCGGAGACATTCCAGGCCCTGATGCGCGACCTGGCAGAGGACGGGTTCCGCTGCCTCGCGCCCTGGCTGCCGGGTTACGGCCATACCGCGATCCCCCGCTCGGGGGGCCTGTCACTGATGGCGGTGGCGGAGATGCTGGACGCATGGCTGTCCGAGGTTGTCGACGAGTCGGCCCTGGCCATCCTCGGACACGACTGGGGCTCGGTGATCGCACAGCTGCTGGCGGGAATCCACCAGGAGGGCCGTACGCGGTACGAGCTGGAGGGGGTGATTCTGGCGGCCGTCCCCCCCACGCGCCGCTTCATGGCCAACATGAGCCCGGCCCAGATCGCGCGGTCCCGCTACATCGGGCGCTTCCAACTGCCCGGGGCGGCGCGGCGGATACGCCGCCGCAGGCTGGACTATATCCGCAAGCTGTGGCGGCGCTGGTCGCCAGACCTGCCCGGAGAGCATCCCCAGCTTTGCCGCGTCCTCGAGGCGCTGGCACTGCCCGGGGCCCTGGAGCGTGCCATCGCCTATTACCGCTATGCGCTCAATCCGATGTATCTGCCGCTGTCCCGCGCCCCCGTCCGCCAGGGCCGCCTGCTGCGGATGCGCAAACCGATCCCGGCCCTGGTACTGGCCGGCGCGCGCGACGGCTGTATCGGCGACGAGATATTCCGGGGCAGCGAGCGGGAGTTCCCGCATCCGGGCACCCGCCTGGAAATCCTGGAGAGCGCCGGGCATTTCATGCACCTGGACGCGCCCGAGCGATTCCGCGATCGGGTGCTGAGCTTTCTCCGGCAGATCCGAGAGGACGGCGATGGCCGCGCAGCAGATGCACCCGCCTGAAGTCGATGACGATGCCTCCCGCCGGATCATCCACGTCGACATGGACGCGTTCTACGCCGCCATCGAGCAGCGTGACCAGCCGCAGCTGCGCGGGCAACCCGTGGTAGTGGGTGGCGATCCCGACGGGCGCGGAGTAGTCGCAACCTGCAGCTACGAGGCCCGCGAGTACGGGATCCATTCGGCCATGCCGGCAGCCCGCGCCCGCCGGCTGTGCCCGCAGGCAGTGTTCCTGCGCCCCCGCTTCGACGCCTACCACCGGGAATCGGCCCGCATCTTCGCGCTGCTGCGCGAGTACACGCCCCTGGTCGAGCCCTTGGCGCTGGACGAGGCCTACCTGGACGTCAGCAGCCTGTGCCAGGAGGGCGCGACCGCAACCGGCCTTGCCCGCGAGATCCGGGCACGGGTGCGCGAACTCACCGGGTTGGTCGCCTCCGCGGGTGTCTCCTACAACAAGTTCCTGGCCAAGCTCGCTTCCGAGATGGACAAGCCCGACGGCCTGCGCGTGATCACCCCCCGCCGCGGAGCGGAATTCGTCGCCGCTCTGCCGGTCGGACGGTTCCACGGCGTCGGGCGCGCGACCGAAGCGAAGCTCCACCGGCTCGGCATCCGCACCGGTGGCGACCTGCGTCGCTGGACCGTCGAGCAACTGCGCCCCCACTTCGGCGTGCGCGCCGCCTACTTCCATCAGCTCGCCTGGGGCGCCGACCCTCGGCCGGTGACAAGCCATCGCCCGCGCAAGTCGCTGGGCACGGAAACCACCTTCGCGCGGGACCTGCACGATCGCGCGGAGATGCTGGAAGCGCTGGAGGCGCTTGCCTCCCGCGCCGGCGCCTCACTCCACGGGCGCGGGCTCGAGGCACATACCCTGACCATCAAGGTCCGCTTCGACGACTTCCGGCGGGTCACCCGGAGCCGCCGAGCCGACCCTCCCTACACCGGCGCGGAGCCGATCCGCAGGGCCCTGGGCGAACTCCTCCACCGGGCGCTGCAGCCGCAGCGGCCGGTCCGGCTGCTGGGCGTGACCTACTCCGCGCTCCGGCCGGCCGGGCGCGGCGAGGCGGACCAGCTGGAGCTAATCTAAGGGGCTGCTGAAAAAGGCCATGGCCGGACTTTTTCAGCAACGCCCCAGCGGACACGGGCGGATCCCGGGGAGTTCGGTCGCTAGTTCTTCCGGTGAAACTGCCGGTCCAGTGTATCGACTCCGTGGCGCGCGCTGTCCAGCGCCTTCTGGCCCGCGTCGTGGGCCCGCTGGCCCAGCGTCCGCGGCTGCAGCGGATTGCTCAGCCAGGCCGCGCCCCGGCCGTGGTTGTATCCCAGCACGAAACCGATGCCGGCACCCAGGATCAAGCCCACGAACCATGCCCGGAGTATCTTTCCCATGACGCTTCCCCCCCCCCCTTTGCACGCGCCCGCTCAGGGGTCTCCGGTGGATAGGTCCCTGACCCGTGGAGCCTAACCGAGGAAAACCTCCCGGGCCAATCCGGTACGGTCGCGCAGCATTCCGCCGATGGCGGCCTGCAGGAGAGCCCCGTATGGGCAACCGTGGGCGCGGCGGCGAGTGCGCCTCGGGGACGCTCCCGAGACGGACGGCGGTCCGGGTGTGCCGCGGGGCAATCTGTGCAACGCCCCCCCAAGAAGCCACGCGCTAGCCGGCGCCCGGTGATGTCCCGGGGAGTCAGCAAGCGTGAAGGGTGCCAGGGTGCTCAGCTGCGTCCGCAGACCACGACGGTGAAACCCTCGAAGGCCAGCTCGGCTCGCAGTGTCTCCCGGCGATCCCCGTCCAGCTCGATCATGCCATCATGCGCGGCGCCGGACAGTCCACAGCGGTTGTGGATCCGGCTGGCCAGCCGCTGCAGACCGTGCGGGTCCAGGGGCAGGCCGAACAGGCGCGTGACCGTATGCCCCTGGCCGTCGTCGGCCTTGACCAGCCGTACCACGCCAGTTCCCGGCGTGCGCCAGTCCGGCGTCCGGCATGCGCAGTGATCATCCGGCAGCCCGCAGGCGGGACAGGCGCGTCCCAGGTCAACGCCGCCGGCAAGATCGGGTTGGGCTTGCCACATGCATCCTCCCGCGCGCTGTGGTCGGAACGATCCCACGGTAGGATGCGCAGCCGGCAGGTTACAAGACCTGCGGCAGGAACGGTCGGGGTTTCCCGACGGGCGGCAGCCGCACAGGGCGCTGCGCCCCCATGGCCGGCCGGTCAGTCCTCGCCGGTCGATCCCGGCTCGGCCTCGCCGCGGATCACCTGCTCCCGGTTGGCGACCAGCGCGGCAAGGGACCGGTCCACGATCTCCAGGCCCTCGCGCAGCACATCCTCCTCGATGACCAGCGGCGGCAGGAACTTGACCACTTCATCGTCGGCACCGGCGGTCTCGATCACGAGGCCGCTTTCGAAGGCCGCCTTGGAGACGGCGGAAGCCCAGCCGGGGCCGGGGATATCGAGACCGTAGACCATGCCCAGACCGCGCACTTCGGCCTTGAGATCGGGATACTTCGCCGCGATCCGCCGGAGCTCCTCGTCGAGGATCGCCCCCTTGTAGCGCACCGCCTCGGCAAGGGCGTCGTTCTCCCAATAGGACAGCGCCTCGCAGGCGGCGACGAAGGCGAGATTGTTGCCGCGGAACGTGCCGGTCACCTCGCCCGGCAGCCACTGGTCCAGCTCCGGGCGCATCAGCAGCAGCGCGAGCGGCAGGCCGCCGCCGACGGACTTGGAGATGGCGACGATGTCGGGCGTGATACCGGCGCGCTCGAAGCTGAAGAAGGTCCCGGTCCGGCCGTTGCCCACCTGGATGTCATCCACGATCAGCAGGATGTCGAACTCGCGGCAAAGCCGTTCGAGCTGCTGCAGCCAGTCCATGCTGGCGACGTGAACGCCGCCTTCACCCTGGACGGTCTCCAGGATGATCGCCGCCGGAAGGTCCACGCCGCTGCTGTTGTCCCCCAGATACCGGCGCAGGTAGGCGATGGTATCGACCCCCGGCCCGAAGTAGCCGTCGTAGGGCATGTGGTCGACGTTGGCACGGGCGCCGAAGGACTCGTCGCGGTAGAAGGCATTGCCGGTGACCGCGAGGGACCCCATGGTCAGGCCATGGAAGCCGTCGGTGAAGGCGATAATGTTGGAGCGCCGCTTGACCATGCGGGCGAGCTTGAGGGCGGTCTCGACGGCGTTGGTTCCGGTGGGTCCGGTGAACTGGAACTTGTACTCCAGGTTGCGGGGCGCAAGAATGGTGTCGACGAACTTGAGTAGGAAGTTCTTCTTGGCCACCGTTGCCTTGTCCAGCCCGTGCACGATTCCCTTGCGCTGCAGGTGGTCGATCATCGCCTGGGTTATGCGCGGGTTGTTGTGACCGTAGTTGAGCGTCCCCGCCCCGGCGAAGAAATCGATGTAGCGCCTGCCCTGGTCGTCATACAGGAACGAACCCTCCGCGGTGTCGAAGATCGCGGGAAAAGAGCGGATGTAGCTCCGAACCTCGGACTCATACCTCTCGAACGTACGCATGGTAGCGGTCTCCCTGATGACGGGGGGCGGGCGTTGTTTCCGGCGCCGGGCAAACAGGTCCCGGCATGGCGCCGCCCGTCCGGTCATCCGAATTGTAGGCGTCATGCGGACCGCGATCCTGATCCCGGTCAGGTCGAGCGCTGCTCGCGGTCCCTGGCGTTGTGCGCCTTGATGGACTCCCGGATCCGGCTCCAGTCGCCGCCGCTGCCGTTCTCGATCCCGCGCCGGCCCACCGCGTGCGGCACGTAGAAGGTGCCGTGGAACACGATGTCGGCGATGGCGTCGAAGCCGCGGTGCGAGAGATCCTTTGTGGGACTGATGAAGTTGCCCGCCGCGTTGTTGACCAGGCCGGTCAGAGGCCCTTCCTGCCAGAAGTCTTCCACCATCTCGTCCACGGTCGTGGCGTCGCGGATGGCCACCGCCCGCACGCTGCAGCTGCGCCCGTAGCGCTCGCTGAGCTCGCCCGCCGTGTCTTCCAGCACCTGGCGGCGCCGGCCGCAGATGCAGATGTCCCCGCCGAGCTCCATGTAGCGCGACGCCATCTCACGCCCGAGGCCGGTGCCTCCACCGGTGACCAGGATGCGTTTCCCCTTCAGAAGGTCCTGCCGGAACATGGTGCGTCTCCACGGTTCAGGGACAGCCGGAACCAGAGAGCCCCCGGCCGAAACGACCGGGGGCTCGCACTCGCAATCAAACCAGCCGGCCTGCCACCGGTGGGCCGCGCTCAGCGCTTCCGCTGGCCGGAGCCGCCGTGCCCCTGCGTGAGGATCGCGATCATCTGCTTGCGTTCCTTGCGATACCGCGCGATCAGCTTGTCCGTCTTGGGATTCTGCTTCTTCATCGCCGCCAGCATGTCGTTGCGGAACTGCTTCTGTGCCTTCTGCACCTTCTTGTCCTGCAGGGCCTTCCGATAGCCCGAGCGCAGCGCGTGTTCCTCCTGTTGAGCCTGTTGCACGATCTTCTGGCGCTGCCCCTTGTTCAGGTTCTTCTTCTGGAACTGGCTGCGCAGCTGCTTGAGCTTCTGCTGGTGCGGTGCGGGATCGTCCCCGTTCTTCTTCATGGTGCTGCGCACCAGCTGGCTGAGCTGGCTCTGCTCCTTTTTGAGTTTGGGGTTGTGCTTGAAGGCCGCCTGGCGAATCTGCCCGAGCTGCTGACGCAGCGACTGCATGCGTTTTTGCACCTGCTGCAGCTTCTGCCTGCGGGCAGACTGCGCCTTGCTCTGCTGCTTGAGCTGGTGGGGCGCGCCCTTCGACGTGGACGGCTGCTGTGCGACAGCGGGAACCGCTGCCGCCGACAGGGCTGCCGATGCGGCAGCGATGATCAGGCCACGCACCATGCGTTGCGACATGTTCTGGTCTCCGTCGGTCGGACGGCGGCTGGACGCCGTCATGTATCCAATGAGCCGCGCGCCTCCGGTTCGCGAGGCGCCCGCGGAGCGGCGTTTCCACCCCTCGCCGGCCGGACCTAACCCGTTGGCCGGCGGGCCGAAAGAGGGCAGTCGGCCCCCTTTACGGCAGCGTTGGAACCTACCACCGTAACAGCCCTGCCGCGAGCGCGGCAAACCCTAGCAACCCGGTCACTAGGTTCCCGCGGGACCCCAGAGCAACTCGTCGAGGCTCGGTTCCCAACGGCTCTTCTCCAGGGCCACCCGGCCATCGGAGGCGATCGCGACGCCCTCTGCACGCAGTCGCTCGAGCTGCGTCTTGCGCGCGTCGCTGCCACCCGGGAGGGAGCTGTAGCCGGCCGCGTTGACCACTCGATGCCACGGAAGCCCGGCACCGGGCGGGGCGTTGCGCAGCGCGCGACCGACCATGCGCGCACGCCGCGGCAATCCGGCCAGCCGGGCCACCTGTCCGTAAGTGGCCACCCGGCCGCGCGGGATGCGCGCCACCACGTCCCGGATGCGCTCGTCCGCAGGGCGTACCCGGCCCCGTCCGGCGCGTCGCGGGCCGCTCATCGGTACGCCCGGCCCTGCTCGCGCAGGCTTACCCACGAGTGCGCGGTGATCGCACCGAGCACCAGCGCGCCCCCGGCGAACGTCAGCGACGGCGGCCGTTCGCCCACCGCCAGCCAGATCCAGACCGGCGCCAGCACGGTTTCCAGCAGCAGGAACAGGCTTACCTCGGGTGCCGGAAGATAGCGGGTGGATACCGCGATCAGGACCATTGCCAGCGGCATCTGCACCAGCCCCATGGCGCCGAGCGCGGCATAGCTGCGCCCTGCCAGGTGCAGCGGGTGCGCGAACGGCAGCGCGATCACCAGAGTCACGAGGCCGCTCGCGGCCACCAGCGGAATACGGTCGAACTCGGCGTTGCGTCGCAGCAGGTTGAGATTGGCGCCGGCGAGCACCGCCGCACCGAGAGCGTAGCCGTCGCCGGACAGCTGCCCCGGACCGGTCGCGCCGGCGAATACGATCACCACCCCGCTGATCGCCGCGGCGATTGCGCCCCAGGTGCGCAGCCGCGCCCGCTCGCGCAGGATCAGCCAGGAAAAGAGCGCCGCGAACAGCGGCGAGGCACTCAGGATCACCACCGTGTTCGCGACCTTGGTGTGCATCACGGAGAGCACGAACAGGGCACTGTCGACCCCGAACAGCACCGCGCACAGGGCGGCCCCCGCACCCCACAGCCGGAGATCCCCGCGCCTCCCCCGCAACATCGCCACAGTGCCCATGGAGGCGGCGATCAGCGCCCCGCGCCAGAACACCACGTTCCAGGCCCCGGTATCGGCGAGCCGAACCAACAGGGAGTCGAAGCTGAGCACCACCACCCCGGTCGCCGCCAGCAGCATGCCGCGCGCATGCATGCCGCGTCCCGGACCCGCGGGCGGGCCGGCGGACCAGCCGGCGGACGACGCCTCGCCGCGCTGCACGGGCTCAGGGAAGAAATTCGTCGAGGGCGTGGGCGACCGCCTCCGGCTGCTCTTCCTGGAGGAAATGGCCCGCCTGGAGACGCACCACGCGCACGTCGTCGAAGCAGTCTTCGTGGTGGTTGAGATACTCTGGCAGCACCACGGGGTCGCGCATGCCCCACACCAGCAGGCTTGGCATCGGATAGCGGTGGCCCGCCAGCGTTGCCCAGCGCTTCGCGTCCTCGGCGAAGGTCCGGTAGTAATTGGCGCCGGTGCCCGGCGTACCGTCGATGCTGTAGCAGCGGACGTACTCGTCGATGGCGTCCTGCGGCAGCGGCCGACCCTCCGCGTCACGCAGGAAGTACCCCAGCCACGCGGCCTCGTTCCCCGGGATCAGTTCCTCTGGCAGTCCGGTCTGCTGGAAGTGCTGGTACCAGTAGGCGAACCCGCTGCCCCGGCGCACGTGCTCGATGGTCTCCATGTTGCCCTGCAGGTTGTTGATCAGGACGATGTTCATGATGACCAGGCGCCGCACGCGTTCGGGGACCTCCAGCGCGACCTCCTGGGCCACCACGCCGCCCCAGTCGTGACCCGCAAGGTAGAAGTCACGTACGCCCATCTCGTCCAGCTGGGCGATGACGTCGCGGGCGAGCGCCTGCTTCAGATAGTGCTCAAGCCCGGGGGTGCGCTCGCTGTCGCCGAGTCCGCGCAGGTCCGGAGCGATCACCCGCAGGCGATCAGGCAGGTGGCGGGAGACGGGAACCCAGCAGCAGGAGCTTTCCGGCCAGCCGTGGATCATTACCAGTGGTCCGCCGCCGCTATTGCCGCTGTCGCGCACGCCGAACCGGCCCCGCGAGGTGGTGATCATCGAGTGCGTCAGCTCGGGCATGGCGGTCTCCCCCAACGGCAGGCTGGTACGTGGCCTGTCATCTTCCCGGAAACCCCGGGCCGGTTCAACGCCACGGGCCGCCCGGGCCGGGACCTGTTACGGGGCGTCAGCCCGGCCTCGCGGCGCTGGTGCGGGTCCGGCTCCAGCCTGCCCGTCGGGACGCAGTCCGGGGACATTCCGCCCGGCGCCCTGCCCTCGCTCAGCGCCTTGATCGCGATCACCCTCCGGGCGCGCGAGTACCGCCGACCGCTTGGCACGCGCGACGGGACCGGGGCGGCGATCCATTGACACGTATCAAGGTCCGGGCCCGGCCGTATCTCTAGTGTTTCAATGGTGGCTTCGCCGGTGACTGATCGCGACAGGACCCGTCGCGGGGTTTCGTGCCCGGTTGTCGCGGTCGGGATCACCGGCGTGGCATCCTCAACGCAGCCGGCCCGGGAACGAAGCCGGGGGGAGAGAACGACGATGTACAGTTTCACGGTCCATGTGCAAGGCCCGTTCCGAGCGGTACTCGAGCGCGTCACCGCGGCGCTGAAGGAAGAGGGTTTCGGCGTGCTGGCGGACATCGACGTGCAGGCGACGCTGAAGGCCAAGCTCGGCCTCGAGCGGGGCGCTTACCGGATCCTGGGTGCATGCAATCCGAACCTCGCCAGCCAGGCGCTGGACGCGGACCCGGACATCGGGGTGTTGCTGCCGTGCAACGTGGTGGTCCGGGACGACGGCGAGTCCGGGGTGGGTGTGTGCTTCATGGACCCCCGGGCGGTGCTGGAACTCGTGGGAAAGCCCGAAGTCGACGCGCTCGGTGAAGAGGTCCGGGCCCGTCTCGAGCGCGTAGCCCGCGCACTGGAGAACCCCGTGGACTGACCCGTTCGCCCGACGGCGGCGGAGCTGTGCCAGGCTCCCGAAACGCGCCTCCCGCGTTGTCGTAGAAGGCATTGCGCCCTTGTGCTGGACATCCTGACGGGATTGGTCCAGCATACCAAGTCTATGAAACATGGGTAAATGTCGACAATCCCGGTCGATGCCATCATATGAATAATAACCGGGATGCGAGGTTGCCGTGGACTGCCGCTTACCGCTGCCCGGGCACCGAGTGTAGCGCGCCTGCAGGAGCACCGGGACCGTGGGGAACCTGCAGGGTTACGCCTTCAACGCGTTTGCCGTCCCCGAGCTGACCGCCGCCGCGCTGATCTTCTCTCTGGGGCTGGTGGTGCTCCATCACGAGCGGGGCTCGCGCGTAGGGCTGGCAATGGCGGTGGCCGCGTCCAGCATCAGCCTCTGGTTCCTGGGCCTGGGCGGCGCCTACCTGAGCGACAACGCCGTGCTCGCCCAGCGCTGGATCCTGCTGGGCCAGGCGGCGGTTATCCCGGTGCCGCCGGCGATCTACCAGTTCACCGTGCTCATGGTCGGCTGCTACCGGCGCCATCGCCCGGTGGTACGGATCGGTTGGATCATCGCCGTCCTGCTGGAGATCCTCCTGCTCCTGCCCGGCGCGATGTATCTGGGCACTCCCTATCACTACTGGTGGGGCTACTACCCGCACTACCGCCTCGGCGGCTACGCCTATGCGGCGTATGCGACCCTTTGTGTCCTGGCACTGGTCTATCTGTACGGCCGGGCCTGGCGCGGCGAGCCACCCGGGAGCATCATGCACCGGCGCGCGAAGCTGCTGCTGATCGCCTTCCTGGTCGCAGCCCCGGGGACCATGCTGCTGTGCCTGCCGGCTCTCGGCGTCGCCGTCTATCCGCCCGGCTCGGTGGTGGTGACCCTGGTGGCCTTCGTGATCGTGTACATCACGCTGCGCTACCGCCTCGTGGACATCACGCCGGAGTTCGCGGCACCGAAGATCCTGCAGACGATGAGCGACGCCGTGGTGGTGCTGGATACGGACAGGACCATACGGGTGGCCAACCGGGCTGCCGAACGGCTGCTGCTTTCATCGGGTGGCACCCTGGTCGGCACGCGGCTGGCCTCCTACCTCGGGGCAGCGGAAGTGGAAGCCACGCAGCGCGCGCTGGAGGAGAACGAGGACCTGCGCAGCCGCGAGGTGCATTACGGTCCGCTCGGCCGCGGTCCGCGAACCCTCAGCGTCTCCGCGTCGGTAATGCGGGCCGCGAGCGGGAAAGCACTGGCCAGCGTGTACGTCCTGCATGACGTCACGGCGCGCAAGCGCGCCGAGGAACGGATCCACTTCCTCGCCTACTATGACAGCCTCACGGACCTGCCCAACCGCTACCTGATGCACGAGGAGATCAGCGCCGCGCTGCTGCGGGCCGAGCAGCAGGACGCGATGCTGGCGCTGATGTTCCTGGACCTGGACGGCTTCAAGCGCATCAACGACACCCTGGGGCACAGCGTCGGCGACGAGCTGCTGCGCGAGGTGGCCCGGCGCATACGCTGGTGCCTGAAGTCGGACGCCCTGGGGCCGGACCGGAACGGCCCGGGCGCCGAGGACGTTGGAATCGGCCGCCTCGGTGGCGACGAGTTCATCATCACGCTCGGGCGCCTGTCCCGGACCTCGCGGGCGGCGCTTGCCGCGGAGCAGCTTCTCGACCTTCTGGCGCGTCCCTTCCTGATCGGCGAACAGGAGCTGTTCATTACCGGCAGCCTGGGCATCAGCGTCTATCCCCATGACGGTCGGGATGCCGAGGCCCTGCTGAAGAACGCGGACGCGGCGATGTACTTCGCCAAGAACCTGGGCCGGAACCGCTACCAGTTCTACGACCGTTCCATGAACGAAACGGTGCGCCGCCGACTGGAGCTTGAAAATGGTCTGCGCCGTGCCGTCGAGCGCGAGGAGCTGCGCCTGGTCTATCAGCCGATCGTGGATGCGCGCAGCGGGCGCGTCGTCGGCGCGGAGGCCCTCAGTCGCTGGCTCGATCCGGACGGCTGCGAGATCCTGCCCAAGGAGTTCATCCCGCTGGCCGAAGAGACGGGCTTGATCCTGCCTATCGGCGAGCAGGCCCTGCGCGGCGCCTGCCGCGCCGCCGCCGAATGGGGCGGCAGGCCCGGCGCGCCCTATGTCTCGGTCAACCTGTCGGGCTCGCAGTTCCTGATGCGCCAGCAGCTCCCGGAGCTCGTGGGCGAGGTTCTCAGCGAGACCGGGTTGGCGCCGTCACGCCTGCAGCTGGAGATCACCGAAAGCGTGATCATGCAGAACACCGTAGCGGTTGACGCCATGCTGCACGCGCTCAAGGCGATGGGGGTGCGCATCGCGGTGGACGACTTCGGCACGGGCTATTCCTCGCTCGCCTACCTGAAGCGCTTTGCCCTGGACACGCTCAAGGTCGACCAGACCTTCGTCAGCGGCCTGGGCCAGGACGCGGAGGACACCGCGATCATCCGCGCGATCATCGCGCTGGGCCGGTCGCTGGACCTGCAGGTGCTGCCCGAGGGCGTGGAGACCCCTTCCCAGCGTGACCACCTGCTGCGCTACGGCTGCCCCATGATGCAGGGCAACCTGTTCGGCACACCGCTGGAAGACCACGAATTTCTGCAGATGCTCCACGCTACCGGCCCCGGCGCCGCGGTGCGGGAATAAGCAGCCAGGGCGCATGCCGGGCGGCCGCGCCACCGCTCGTTGTTCGCCCGGAGGAAGGGGCCCGGTTCACCGCCAGGCACAACCGATTTCCCGGGATGCGGTGGCGGACCTCCGGTTCGGCTTGCGTGCCATTCGGGCTGCGTTGGCGGCACGACCCAGGCGCGCCGTGGCCCGTAAGTACCCGGGAACTGGCGGCCGCCAGAGACTGGAACCCGTCTCGAAGGCCATCCCCCGGGACCGGCCGGCCCGCGCCAGCCGGCGGAGATGGCCATATCCTAAAACCGTCGCCGCGGTGGCCGCCGGTAATCCGGGTCAAAATCGTCGGTGTGGGCAAGCGCAAGCACGGCCCGGCCGAGACCCTCGGGCGGCACCGTGAGCCGCCGGCGCGACAGGTCCAGCCAGCCGCCGTCCAGCTCGATCGCCGCCGCACGCCTGCCGTCCGCCAGCAGGATATTGTGGCGCATGCGGAACCGGGCGCCGTCGGGGGTGGCGCCTGCCAGCACGAACGTCACCGTGAACGAGTCGTCGCCGCCCACTTCCTTGAAGAACCAGGTTTCCTCGCGAAAGATTACCGGTCCGACGCCGTGCTGGGCGAACTGCTCCGCGCCGAAGCCCCATTCGAACAGATATCTGACCCGGACGTGCGACGCGTAGTCGTTGTACGCGGTGTGCCGCAGGTGCCCGTTGGGGTCGAGATCGGCCCATCGGGCGTCGAACTGCTTGCTGTACGGTCTGTCCATGCCGGTTACTCACATTGCATCTTGAATCGCTCCCGGGAACCGGATTCCGCCTAGGGGGCTGCTGAAAAAGTCCGTCCATGGCCTTTTTCAACAGCCCCCTAGCGGGTCAGCCAGATCAGCAGCAACACAAACAGCACGACGAACACGAGCGGAAACAGGAAGCCCCTCCAGTCGCGCTCCCGCGCCTGCCGGCTGCGCTCCAGCGTTGCACGGATGCCCGGCCCCATCCAGAAGACCACGGCCAGCAGCAGCGCACCGAGCAGCAGCAGTTGCCAGGTCCCCAAGTGCATCATCACGCTCGCCCGTGCTCGCGGGGCAGCCGCAGCCTGGCGAACTGGCGCGCCAGCGCCACCACCCCTCCGCTGCGGTCGCGCAGCTCGCCGTCCTCGGTCAGCTGGCCCGCGTGCATCTGGTCGGTGCGAAACCGGCCTGCCAGGAACCCCGGAGCCGGCCGCGCGTACACATGCACCGTGAGCTCCAGCGTTGGAACCCAGCCGACGGGCCCGAAGCGGCGGAACACCGCCGGTGGGAATGCATCCGCGAACAGCAGCAGCGACAGGGCGTCCGGCGCCCGGCCGTCGGCGAAGCGGGCGTATCCCGAGATCTCCGCCCGGGCATCACCCTCGCCGCGCATCCAGCCGGTCTGTCCCGGCGGCAGCCGCAGCTCGACCCGCTCGCCGAAGCGATTCGGGTTGCCGCTGCGCGCACAGTCCTCGGGCGGCGGCAGGGTCCATTCCGGGGCCGGCAGCGACGGGCCGTCGAGGCGGTCGAGATCACCGAAGCTCCCGCTGAAACGGGCCCGCTCGGTCCCCTCCTGCAGCAGGCGCACGGTTCCGGTGGAGACCGAGCGGCCCTCGCGCGCAAGATCGAAGCGCATCTCGACGGGCCCGTCCTGCGTGGGCGCGACGTAGTGTCCGGTCATCGTCAGGGGATCCGCATGCGGCAGCTCGCCGGCGAGGACCCGCGCGGCCAGCGCCATCACATAGCCGCCGTTGGGCACGCCGGCGATGTCCCAGCCCGCGGCCAGGGTGGCGCCCCAGCGACCGGGCGCCAGTCTCTCGGCTCGCGTATCGCGGTCGAACTCGTAGCTCGTGTGCGTCATGATGCTCCCTGTACGAACCCGGTCAGAAGTAATGCCTCTGACCGGGTCAGTATCCGCGGCCGGCAGCCGCAAAGTGACGTATGGTACGCCGGGCCAGGCGGTATACTACACGCTGGGCCACACGCCGCGCGGCCACGGGCGACCCCAAGGAGATATCCATGCGCAGCCTGCGTACCCCCGACGCACGCTTCGAAAACCTGCCTGGATTCCCGTTCGCGCCGCACTACGTCGAGGTCCCCGTCGGCGAGGGCGACCAGCGGCTGCGTATCCACTACCTCGACGAGGGACCGGAGGATGCGGATCCTGTGCTGATGATGCACGGCGAGCCCACCTGGAGCTACCTCTATCGCAGGATGATCCCGGTCCTGGTTCCGATCCCCCCGGATGACCCGGCCGCCGGGCCCAACCGCGAGGCCTGGCAGGCGCTCTCCCGCTTCGACCGGCCGTTCCTGACCGCGTTCAGCGACGGTGATCCGATCACCCGCGGCGGCGATGCGGTGCTGCAGAAGCTGATCCCGGGCGCCGCCGGACAGCGCCACACCACCATCGAGGGTGGTGGCCACTTCCTGCAGGAAGACCGCGGCGAGGCCTTCGCGAAGGTGATAAACGATTTCATCGCCCGCACCGGCTGACGGTGCGGGCACCACGATACGGAGGAGGGGACATGTCGTACGAGGAGATCATCTACGCGGTCGAGGACCGCGTCGCGACCATCACCCTGAACCGCCCGGAGAAGCTGAACGCCTGGACCGGCACCATGGAGCGCGAGGTGCGCGAAGCCATGGAGACCGCCGGCGAGGACGAGGCGGTGCGGGCGATCGTGCTGACCGGTGCGGGACGCGGCTTCTGCGCCGGGGCGGACATGCAGCTGCTGCAGTCGGTCCAGTCCGGCTCGCGCGGGACGCCAGCCCGCCAGCCCGTCACCCGGCCCTATGACGTGTCCAAACGTGCCGATTTCCAGGCCCAATACACCTATTTCCCGGCCATTTCCAAGCCGATCATCGCCGCCCTGAACGGTCCGGTCGCCGGGCTCGGCCTGGTGTTGTCGCTGTATTGCGACGTGCGCTTCGCCGCCGACGACGCCGTGTTCACCACCGCCTTCTCCCGCCGCGGCCTGATCGCGGAGCACGGCGTGAGCTGGATGCTGCCGCGGCTGGTGGGGCATTCCGCGGCCCTGGACCTGCTGCTCTCGGCGCGCAAGGTCGCTGCGGATGAAGCCCTGCGCATCGGTCTCGTGAACCGGGTGGTACCGGCGGACGGCCTGTTGCCAACGGCACGGGAGTACGCGGCGGACCTCGCCCACAACGTCTCGCCGCGCTCCATGCGCGTGATGAAACGGCAGATCTACGACGCGCTGTTCCAGACCCTGGACGAGGCGGTGGCCGTGGGCAACGAGGAGATGCTGCGCAGCTTCTCCAGCGAGGACTTCAAGGAGGGCGTCGCCCACTTCGTGGAGAAGCGCCAGGCCAACTTTACCGGCCGCTGAGCATCTCCGCGACGTGCCGGGCCAGGGCCAGGGCGGCGGTCAGCCCCGGCGATTCGATGCCGTACAGGTTGACCAGACCCCGCACACCGTGCCCGGAGGGCCCCTGCGGCAAGAAGTCCGCGGGGGCCTCGCCGGGACCGGCAAGCTTGGGGCGCACGCCGGCATAGTCGGGGCGCAAGGCGCCGTCGGGCAGTCCCGGCCAGTAGCGCCGGACGGTGCCGTAGAACGCCCCGGCCCGGGCTGGATCGACAGCATAGTCGATCGCCTCGACCCACTCCACGTCCGGCCCGAAGCGGGCCCGTTCGCCGAGGTCCAGCGTCAGGTGCACCCCCAGGCCGCCGGGCTCCGGCACGGGATAGATCAGTCGTGAGAAGGGGCTGCGGCCGGACAGCGTGAAATAGCTTCCCTTGGCGTAGCGCACCCGCGGGGTCACACCGGCCGGCACGCCGAGGGCGGCTGCGATGTGGTGGGCGGCGAGGCCGGCGGCGTTCACCACCGCGCGGCAATCCAGCGCCACGCTCTCGTCGCCGGCCTCGACTTGGAGGCGGATGCCATCGTTCACGGCCGCTCCTCCGGTGACACGGCTGCCCAGCGCAAGCGCGCCGCCGGCGCCTTCCAGGTCCCCCTGCAGCGCCAGCATCAGGGCATGCCCGTCGACAATGCCCGTCACCGGGGAATGCAGCGCGGCCACGGCCTGCAGCTCCGGCTCGAGCCGCCTCGCCGCCTCGCCGTTCAGGCGCTCGATCCCCTCCACGCCGTTGCGCCGTGCGCGTTCGTGCAGGTCATCCAGCACCCCCAGCTGCGCGCAGTCCGTGGCCACGACCAGCTTTCCGCACCGTCGGTACGGGACCTTGTGCCCGTCGCAATAGCGGTACAGGCGGCGCCGGCCCTCCACGCAGAGCCTCGCCTTCAGGCTGCCGGGCGGATAGTAGATCCCGGCGTGGATCACCTCGCTGTTGCGGGAGCTGATGCCGGTGCCGATCGCAGCCGCCTGCTCGAGTACGACCACCTCCCGCCCACGCCGCGCCAGCTCGCGGGCAACGGCCAGGCCGACCACGCCAGCCCCGATGACGGCGCATTCTGTCTGCCCGAGGGTGCTCATCACTCGGTCCGCCGGAACGGCTCCTCGTACCGCGCGGCCCGCTCAGACCACGCCACGTTCATGCAGTGCCGCGATCGCCTCCGCATCGTATCCGAGCGACCCAAGCAGCTCGTCGGTGTGCTCCCCCAAGGTGGGTGCGCGGCGGCGCACGCCCGTCCCCAGGCCCGAGAAGCGCACCGGCGTATCGGGCACCGGCGCGGGACGTGCGAGGCCCGGATAGCCGACCTCGCGGAAAAACCGCATCGCGCGAATATGCGGGTTGTCCAGTGCCTGCTGCGGAGTGAACACCTGCCCCGCCGGGACGCCGGCCTGCTCCAGCTCCTCCAGCGCCTGTGCCGTGCTGCGTTCCGCACACCAGCCGCGCATGCGCTCGCTCAGGATCTCGCCGTTGTCGCCGCGCGCCTGGTCGCTGGCGAAGCGCGGATCGTCGATCCACTGGTCCTCGCCGACCAGCCGGCACCAGCGCCGGAAGAGGGGGTCCCCCACGCACTGCACCAGGATCCATCCGTCCTTCGTCGGGAAGCAGTCGGACGGGCCCGCAGTCTGGCCGCGGTTCCCGGTCGGCTCGCGGTTGATCCCGGTCACTCCCTGCTCCACCAGGTAGGGACCCGCGAAGCTGAGTCCGGTCGCCAGCAGCGATGCCTCGACGTGCTGACCCTCGCCGGTCTGCTGTCGTGCCATCAGTGCCGAGAGGGTGGCGAAGGCCGCGAGCGAGGCGGTGCCGAAATCCATGTAGCTCACCGTGGCCTTCATCGGGTCGCCCGGGTGGCCGGAGAGGTACATGCCGCCACAGTTGGCCTGGGCCACGCCGTCGAAGCCGAGCTTGTCGCTGTCAGGCCCCCCGGTGCCCAGCGCCGTGATCGTGGTCAGGATGATGTCGGGACGCACCTCGCGCAGGCTGTCGTAGTCCAGTCCCATGGCCTCGAGACCCTTCGGCGGGAGGTTGGCGACCACCACGTCGGCGGTGGCGACGAGCCGGTGCACGATCTCGCGGCCCTCGGGCTTCATGGGATCCAGCGTCATGCCGAGCTTGTTGCGTCCGATCTGCAGGTACAGCGCGCCGTCACCGCCCTCGGTGACCGGCATCAGGTAGCGGTCCTCGCTGCCGCGCGTGCGCTCGACCCGGACGACCTCCGCGCCCATGTCACCCAGCAGCGTGGCGCAATACGGGCCGGCGATGTAGCGGCCGAAGTCGAGAACCCGTATCCCCTCCAGTACCTTGTGCATGCATGCACCTCCAGGACGAATTGGCCGGGCATCGACACGCTCCACGGGAGCCCGGATAATGCATCCAAAATACAGTGCCCGGGCCCCACTCGAAAGCACAGGTACGCACATGCCCAGCGGTCGGCGGTACAGTCCGACGCAGTTCTCGATGCTCCCCACCGTGATCTTCGCGCTGTTGCTGCTCAACGTGAGCCTGTTCCTCGCGGAACAGTACTACGGCAACCTCCTGATCACGCGCCTCGCTCTCTGGCCCCTGGGCGCGACCGGCTACGCCTCGTCGCCGGCGGGGCCGGTGCTGCTTCCCGGCTTCCACGTCTGGCAACTGGTCACCTACGCGTTCCTGCATGGCAGCATCGCGCACATCTTCTTCAACATGTTCGCGCTCTGGATGTTCGGCATGCAGGTAGAGAACGCCTGGGGCTCGCAGCGCTTCGCCGTCTACTACCTGGTGTGCGTGGTCGGGGCGGGCCTGGTGCAGCTCCTGGTGGCCTCCCTGAGCCACGGCATCTATCCGACCATCGGGGCCTCGGGCGGCGTGTTCGGCATCCTGCTGGCGTTCGGCATGATGTTCCCGAATCAGCGCATCCTGCTGCTGATTCCGCCCATCCCGATCAAGGCCAAGTACTTCGTGATCGGCTACGGTCTGATCGAGCTGTTCGCCGGCGTCACCGGCACCGAGGCGGGCGTGGCCCATTTCGCCCACCTCGGCGGCATGGCGTTCGGTTTCGTGCTCATCCAGTACTGGCGGGGCAAGCTGCCGTTGCGGCCGCGCCGTCGCATGCACTGGTAAGCTCACCCGCGACTCCGTCCTTCGACGAGAGACCTGTCGTGTCCGCCGGCAATGCGCCATGCGATTTCGCCGGCCGGGAGAGCGTACGCTCCGCCCGCGTCAGCTCCCGCCGGAGCCGTTGCCGGTATGCGCGCTGTTCACCCGGACCCGGATCTGCCGCTGCACGGTGCGCCCGGTCGCGCCGGTCACGCGGAGCACCAGCGTCAGCGGCTGCTCCGCCTGGAGCAGCTTCGCGCCGCGCAGGTCCGCGGCGAAACCGCCGGCGGTCTTTTCGAACAACTGCTGTTCGCCGCTCCCGCTCCCGGCCCCGCCGGACAGCAGCCGCACCTGCTTGCCGCGCGCCCGCCAGTTCACCGTGAACAGGCTCCCCTTCGGCACCTGCGCCGGTGCCGACAATCGCTCGATGGCGGGCGGGCGCCGTACGAACGTCACCGGTACCGGGGTGCGCGTCACGGGCCGGGGCGGCTGGCCCCGCAGCAGCACCAGCGCGTACTGCATCGTCTGGCCGTTGGCCGTGTCAGCGGAGCTGGCCGGATGCACGCGGAACGTCAGGCGCTCGCCGGAGCGCTGCGCCGCCCGCTGTCGCTGCAGCACCTCGCCGTTCGCGACGAGCACCAGCTCGCCCCGCGCCGGCGCCCGGGCGACGACGGAGAAGGCGCTGCCGTCGCTGTAGTAGGACGCCTCGCCGGGCCATTGCACCACGCCCCGGATGCTGCGGATGGTGATGGTCGGCGGCGCCCCGGCGTTCTGCCGGGCCGGTCGCGACGACGTGGCACAGCCCGCCAGCAACACCGTGGCGAGGGCCAGGGCGGCACGCGCGAGCTTCGGGCGAGATGGCATCGGCTCGAGTCCCGGTTCGGATTTGTGTCGGCGGCGAGGATCATTGCAGATCCGCCCCGCAATACTTGCAGAAGCGCGCGTCCGTGTCATGCCCGTC
>Ga0102962_1000297_pt1 | contig 26423 bp, 13 predicted proteins | sample SalPonF2_C_D2_MG_FD_84519 | JGI IMG/M metagenome (GOLD analysis project Ga0102962, IMG submission 84519) | Salt pond soil microbial communities from South San Francisco under conditions of wetland restoration - Salt Pond MetaG SF2_C_D2_MG ...
GATTTAGCCTGGGAGCGTTTATTACTCATAAACAATACCTAAACCAGTAATCCAAAGTCACGGCCTGTAAACAATACAACGCTTTGTCTGGATTCTGAATCCAATTCAGCCTGCCCCGACGTTTTTTTTCGGGGAATGACGTCGTTTGGAATTGGGTTAGTTTAGGTAAATTTACTAAAAAGCTTCCAGCCCTATCCCCATCGACGTCATTCCGGGCCCCGACCCGGAATCTTATAGTAAATGGCATTTAACGTTGTTTTAATTATAAACTGGAAAACTGTTTTTACGTTAAAAGCCATAGTTTGCCACCGGCATCAACACTTTGTTGGATTCTGAATTGGGATTTATAGCTTTGAAGTGGCCTTTAAATAGTCTTATCCCCCCCTTGGTAAAATTGGGAAGAGAAAAATCGTCAGAATTCGGTGGGTCCATCGCCCCGAATCATATCCATACCTCAGGTTAAAACAGTATTTTGATATATTGATTATGCCATGAAGATTTCTCACTCCCTTCGAATCTAATCTGCTTTTGGATGAGAGATCTTATGAACATAATAATATCTCGAAACGGATAATCGCTAAAATGCAGAATATACTTTGAACCTTGGAGTATACTTCCAAGGCATGATATGAAATAAAACTGTTCTGCCAAATTGAGCGATTTGGCAGAACAATTTTTAATTTCATATATCAGTTAATGCTAATCATTTCAGGATTTACATTCCAGCCACTTACTTTGATATGATGTGCCTTCCAGGCGGCTTTTTTAGAAAGACAATGAACAGTCATTGTCACACTTTCGTGGGGAGCCAGATTCACATAATTTCCACTCCAATATGACGGTAAAACCTCATCTTTACCATGATGAGTCATTAATTGCGTTCGAATAAAAAAGGCCAATTTATTAGTCGGATTTTCAATATGTACTTTCCAGGTCGGTTTCTTAGCATTGTGCACATTATGTACCCAAACATTCACTTTAGCATTAGGCATTTTAGAGAGTGATTCAAATTTATTTTGAGGAGCGAGCCAATAAAAATTATGAGAAAGAACCTTACCTTTTTGATTAGAAATACTCAATTCTACAAAACTTAAATCATGGTGTTGAGCAAGGATTGACTTCATCGACATAACCGAAATCACCTCATGCTTCCCAACATTCACTTCTTTCGTATTGTTATACCTTAATTTGGATTGCTCATTATAAACACGAATACGAACATTCAGATTGTGAAGCTCATCATATTGTCGATTAACCACAGCAACGGTAGAGTCATTCAAATTAAACTGAACATGCAACGGCTCACATGCTTTCTGCATATAATAGTAACCGGCATTGGGTTCCAGGTACCAGTCGTATATCTGCCAAATCACACTTGGCCAGGCCGAGTTAAGTTTCCAAAGCATAACACCACCGGTATGATTAAGTCTGGAACCAGCCGCTTCAAAAATCGCCCGATAACTATTGGCGTTGACCAACTGCGATTTTTCACTATAATCTTTTATGCTTTTAGGCTTCCCATAACGATTAACAATAGCTTTATAGTAAGTCTGATATTTCCCGTTACCGGCACAGGCATCATGATATCCCCAAGTATTATTCAAGGGAAACGGCAATGTGGTATCCGGCACTAAATCCGGTATAATTTTTTTCAAGGTGTTGTAGGGTGGCTGTGAGGGAATTCCCGTTTCATCTTTGAAAACAAAATCATAGATCGTATGCTTTTTACCTTTGTACGTAAATGTCCTGCCATTATCTACGAAATCAAAATAATCAGCAGGATTAGTCCATGAGTAAGGTCCACCACTGTAAAAACCTGCCTTTTTGTTATTTGGCCAGGATCGCTTCCAACTCTTTGGGATTTTAACATTTCCATCGGAACAAGCAATAAATGGGCGGGTACCATCCAGGGTAATCACATCATCGCGTATCGCCTCATAAAGATCTTTGCGCGGATGATATTCGTTCCCACCAGTCCATAATAATAAACTGGGATGATTACGCAATCGTAAAATCGTACTCTTTACATCATACTTATATGCTTTTCCATCAAGAGGCCACGACTGAGATCCTTTTCCCCAGCGACCCTGTGTGCCTCCTGTGGCCCAAAAATCCTGCCAGACTAAAAGACCGTCCTTATCTGCTACTTTGAATAAAGCATCCGGAGGTGTGATTCCACCACCCCATACGCGAACTAAATTTAGATGATCGTTTTTAATTAATCCCAACTCCTGAGCGTATCGTTTCGGACTCCTTTTCAACATCAGATCCGGTACCCAGGCACCGCCAACCAATTGTATTTTACGACCATTTATGTAGAAATCGCGTCGTGCCCATCCATGAACATCCGTTACTTTGGAAGTAATCGTACGTATTCCGAATGTCGTATTTGAACCATCCGAAACCTTACCATTAGTGACATATCTCAGCTTAAGCTCATATAAATTGGGTTTTCCCTGACCATTTGGCCACCATAAATGTGGATGCTCGACCTGCAACTCACGTATTTTCTTTGGTGATAACGTAACCATTCGCTTCTCTCCTGCCCTGACTTCCTCAGATTGCGAAAATACGATCGAAGCACCCTTGAAATTTTTGGGATGGATCACAACTTGCAAACGACCATGTTCGGTATGACGACTGTTGTTTTCCAATGTCGCTTGAATTTTAATCGTCGCACGATTCGTATCGGGTAAATCCGGCAATTTGGTTATGACATGAGGATGATTGATCGTTACAGATCCGCTTGCTGTAAGATAAACCGGCTGCCAGATTCCCTCTTCACGTCCTCTTGCTGCAGGTACCCAATCCCAGCCAATAGAACATAGCATCGTCACATTCTTACCAATATCTCCTGTTGGACCGCCATTTTGATAAAATGGTCCTAATGCGGTTAATTGTGGATGTGAAGGCAATCCCGGATAATCCAATGGATAGATTTTAACCGCTAAATAATTCTTTCCGGCCTGATGAACAGCTTGAGAGACGTCAAAACGATATGCTCCAAACATCCCCACCATTTTTGTGCTATCAGCGATTTGTTTACCGTTCAGCCACACTGCAGCCCGGTAATTAATCCCTTTGAATGTTAGCCAGACATGTTTTCCGGCATAGCTTTTAGGTAGTTTAAAACTGGTGCGGTACCAATACGGATCTTTCCACGGATTTCGATTATTAGGCAGATAACTATATTTGAACAAATGATATGTTGAATCAAAGGCATCGGATGCATCCGGTATTCGCATATTATTCATACCAAAATACGGGCTCGGATAAATTTTGTTAGCTACTAAACCAGCTAAAACCGTAGAAGGTACCTTAACAGAAAACCAATCATTTTTTGATTGATAATTAGCTGAAGACAATTGTTGTCCGTTTGCATGAATGATATCCGAACTCTGCAACTGAAAATTTTTCAATTGTATGTGATGTCTGCTTTGTTGACACCAAGCGGTACCGGAAATCATCACCAGCAGGAAGAGTAACAGACTCCCTCTTATTTTCCATTCACCAGGATTAAAATATTTCATGTGACCTTAATTTTGAGATTAATTTATACTGATTTTACTGAAATATGGGAAATTGTAGCATAGTCAAATTTAATATTACGTGAGTTCGAGAAAAGATAATCAATTTGGACTGAAAGACGATAGCGGTTGACCGTGGACTGAACCGTTTTAAAACGTTTAACAGGTTCCCATCCCAAATAACCATTTTCAGATGTCTTCTGATTAACTTTTAAATGTAAATAAAAGCATCCGGATATCTATCGTTTACGGTCTATCGTCAATCTCATCAAATTATTTGGGACTCCGATTCCCTAAATTCCTTATGTCGAATTCACGTTAGTAATACTGATAAAAGTATTGATTTTCCAATTTCAGTTAAAAACTCAATTGGAAATATTCTAACCTTCTGTCTGATATGCCAATAAATTACGTAAGTATTTGTAATAATATCTCACACTTCCTTTAACATATGCATGAATTGAAGCTAAATTTTCCGTTTCTATGCAAAAAAAGGCCTTCGGTTAAACTTTCCCAAAGGCCCCAAAAATATTAAATAACAGGTAATATCAATCCCTTGGTGTCCAGATATTATTCCTTGGATTAACATCAGGTGTTTCGCTATCCGGATCGATTATCACAGCTTTTAATTTTGATGTAGTCGGCACCGTAAACGTCCATTTCCCTCCTCTTTGCCAGATTTCCACTGGTAGTTTGACAACTCTATCATTACCATCGGACTCCATAATTTTAACTTTTACCGGCATGACCATGCGATCATTATTAGTGATGGTGATATAAGCCCCTTTTGCAGGATCCTGATTGACATAATCGACATCCTCTACTCCCTGATCCAGTTTCCAGTCATTATTATAAAACCACTCTTTCCAGAACCAATTTAGATTTTCACCAGAAGCATCATTCATACTTCTGAAGAAATCCTTTGGAGTCGGATGTTTAAAAGCCCAGCGATCTGTATAGGTCCGGAATGCATAATCGAACCGTTCATGTCCCAACACATATTCCCGCAACATGTATAAACCAAGTGCCGGTTTGTAATAGGCGATGTTACCAAGGTTATAAGACTGAATCACATCCGGATACGTTAAAACAGGATCCTCGTTTGAACTCATCATATATGGAACAATTCCGCGAGCCTGATATCTTCGCGGTTGATATTCCCCCTTATTAAACAATTTCGTGGAGTAAATATTGATAAAAGTATTAAATCCTTCATCCATCCAGGCGTATTTCCGCTCATTGGAACCTACTACCATGGGAAACCAATTGTGTCCGAATTCATGTGTCGTAACGCCCCAAAGTCCACCTTTTTTGGCTGTCCAGCTGCAAAATACAATTCCGGGATATTCCATCCCGCCCACATTACCTGCGACATTAACAGCTACAGGATACGTATATTCATGCCACATTTGGGAATTTATTTCGATCGTATGTTTTACATATTCTGTTGAACGTCCCCAGCCATCACGACCGGCACTTTCTTCCGGGTAAACAGACATAGCCAATGCCTTTTTCCCGTTTGGCAGATTGATTCTTGACGCATCCCAGATAAAAGCTTTAGAGGCCGCCCAGGCGATATCTCGAGATTGTTTCATCTTAAAATGCCACGTAAGTTCACCTTTTTGAACCGGTCTCGTATTTGGCTCATTGACTTCTTCAGGTTTTCGAATAAATAAAGTCGTATCACTTTTCCGAGCTTCTGACAGTCGATCCATCTGTGTTTTAGTTAACACTTTTTTTGGATTTTGTAACTTGCCAGAACCCACTACGATCATATTCCACGGTACGGTTATGTGATAATCGAAATCACCATATTCCAGATAAAATTCTCCCTGACCTAAATATGGAAGTGTGTTCCATCCTTGAATATCATCATATACGCACATTCTTGGATACCATTGAGCGATTTCAAATATTTCACCATTTTTTGTCTGTTGACGCCCCATTCGATCGATTCCGTACTGCGGAATTTTGAAGGAATAATCGATCGAAATCTGTAATTTTCCACCTTTTGCTTTTAATTTTTTTGGTAATTTGATCTGCATTCGAGTATCAGATACCAAGTAATCAGCTTCATAGCTTTTGCCACCTAATCGAATATTTACAGAATTCAATTTATATCCGCCATCTTTGATACCACCTTTTCCAAATCGATTACCACCCACAGGAGTTACATAAGCACCGCGAGAATCCTTCTTGAATGTATTCTGATCTAATTGTAACCACACATACTTTAAATCAGCAGGACTATTATTCATATAGGTGATTTTTACTTTTCCACTGAGCAAATCATTTTCGGGATCTAATCTGCAGGAAATATCATAATCCGCCCTGTTTTGCCAGTATAAGGATCCCGGTTCTCCACTTCCGCTTCTAAATGCGGTTCCGGGTTCATTTAAAAAAGTAGGATCGAAAACCTGATGTTGATCGTACTGATGAATGTTTTGAGCCAATGCGCTCTCAAATATTATAAAAAATAAACATAATCCGGTTACAAGAAATCGTATAGGTTTCATAAAATCTAAATTTGGTTAAGGGCAACTTGAGAATAGATTAGATTATCAAATTAATGAGTTTATCTTTTTGATAAAAGTTTAAATGATTAATTAACAGCTTATAGTATATAATATATGTATTATCATGTATTTATTAATATTTAAACCCCTAACCACCGACGTCATCCCCCAACCTTATTGACGTCATTCCGGGCGACGACCCGGAATCTTGTGGTTGAAGGCTTTGGATGTTATTTATTTGTAAATGGTAATCATATTTTGGGGCTAAAAATACCCACGGTTTGTAAACGGTGCCAACGCTTTGGTTGGATTCCGAATAAATTTCAGAATGACGTCATTGGGAGGGCTGGAGTTGTGATTTGGTGGTTAATTTATTGGCAAACAGACTCTTACCCATATACGTCATTCCGGGCGACGACCCGGAATCTTGTGGTTGAAGGCCTTGGACGTTATTTATTTGTAAATGGTAATCATATTTTGGGGCTAAAAATCCACGGTTTGTAAACGGTGCCAACGCTTTGGTTGGATTCTGAATAAATTTCAAAATGACGTCATTGGGAGGGCTGGAGTTGTGATTTGGTGGTTAATTTATTGGCATACAGACACTTACCCATATACGTCATTCCGGGCGACGACCCGGAATCTTGTGGTTGAAGGCTTTGGATGTTATTTATTTGTAAATGGTAATCATATTTTGGGTTAAAAATACCCCCGGTTTGTAAACGGTGCCAGTACTTTGGGGGATCCTGAATCAAGTTCAGACTGCTCCGATGTTTTTTCGGGGTAAAGCATTGTTTCGTAGATGTTTTTTAAAAGGATTCCCATAAAAAAGCCCGGATCTGAATAAACAGAACCAGGCTTTAATTTAATTTATCTTAAATATTATTTTCCTGAACCACCAATGGGTGTCCACTTATTATTTTGTCGATTTACATCCGGTAATTGATGATTTGGATCAACTACTACCGAATCAATCTTACTTGTGGAGTTATATTTGAAGGTCCATTTCCCGCCTCTTTGCCAGATTTCAACGGGCAATTTCTTAATACCTTTATGTCCGTTGGATTCATAAACCTCAACCGTTACCGGCATTACCATCTTATCAAGATTCTTAATGGTAATATAAGATCCCTTCGAGGGATCCTGTTCGACATAATGGACATCAGTCACAGCCTGATCGAGCGTCCAGTTTTTGTAGAACCATTCTTTCCAGAACCAGTTCAGATCCTCACCAGCGGCATCATTCATTGTTCTGAAGAAATCTTTAGGAGTGGGATGTTTGTAAGCCCATCTTCTAATATAGGTCCGGAATGCATAATCAAAACGATTTTTTCCAAGAATATCATGACGCAGCAGATAAAGTCCCATTGCCGGTTTCACATAAGCAGCGATACCAAGAGTCTGAGGATTGATGACATCCGGACGCGTCATAATAGGATCAATTTTCACTTTATGAGCTTTGTAGAATTGCTCAATACGTCCCATTTTGGCTGGCTGATCAGATACACCATCATAATCTCCCCATTCATCATTATTAAAATCACGGGTCGAAAAGATATCAATAAATGTATTGAAACCTTCATCCATCCAGGCATAACGACGTTCGTTCGAACCAACGATCATCGGAAACCAGGTATGTCCCAATTCGTGCGTAATATCATCCCACAGACGTGCATCTTTCCGTTTCCAGTCACAGAATACGATACCGGGATATTCCATGCCATGTACGCTACCCGCTACATTGACAGAAGTCGGATAGGGATATTGAAACCAGAGTTTAGAATCTGTCTGAATCGTACTTTTTACATATTGGGTAGCTCTTCCCCAAGCGTGGTGTCCGTCAACTTCTTTTGGATAGAACGATTCTGCCAAAATATGTTTTCCGCTTGGGAGATTGATACGTGCGGCATCCCAAATAAAGGCATTAGAAGCAGCCCACGATACGTCACGTGCATTTTTCATTTCAAAATGCCAAGTCAAATATCCATGATGAACCGGTCGCATGGATTTTTTACTGATTTCACTCGGTTTGTGAATAAATACTGTTTTATTACTTTTACTAGCCTTATCCAGACGATCTCGTTCTTCTCTGGTAAGTACGTCTTTAGGATCTAAAAGTTTACCGGCACCGGCTACGTACATATTCCAGGGAACCGTAACTTTGTAATCAAAATTACCATATTCGAGATAAAACTCACCTTGTCCAAGATAAGGCAGTGTATCCCATCCGCGAATATCATCGTAAACACACATGCGGGGATACCACTGTGCAATCTGATAAATCGTGCCGTTCTCTGTAGGTGTCATTCCCATCCGATCTAAACCATATCGGGGAATTTTAAAGGAATAGTCAATATAAATTTCCATCTTACCGCCTTTGGCTTTCAACGCCCGGGGGAGGCGAATCTGCATACGGGTATCACTAATGATATAATTTGCTTTATAGGTATGGCCATGCATCTTAATTTTTACGGATGATAATTTATATCCGCCGCCTTTGATACCTCCTCTTCCAAATCGATTCCCACCAACCGGGGTCACATCGGCACTTCTGGAATTCTTTTTGAATGCATTTTGATCCATTTGTACCCAAAGATAATGGAGGGCATTGGGACTATTATTGGTATAAATGATTTCATCGGAGCCGGTTATCGTATTAGCTGTTGTATCTAATTTCACAGAAATTCGATAATCGGCTCTATTCTGCCAGTAATCTGGTCCGGGAGCCCCACTTCCGCTCCGATAAACCGTTCCTGGCTGATTTAAAAAGGTAGGATCAAACGTCTGATGCCGATTATAATTGGATTTTTGTGCAAAGGCATAGGTAAATAAAAACAATATGCTCAAAGCACCCCAAAATGTTTGTTTTATATATTTCATAAATCTAATTATTTAAGTTAATGTTCAACCACTGACATTCCGTTAAAGAGAACATCCGGAAGATTCCTTCCTGACTACTTGTATGTTATTCACTACAAGTAATGATGAAGCCCGACAAGACTTGCTTATCGGGCTTTATTCTAACTACTGAAAATCATTTTGAACCTCTTGGTTTCCAAATGTTATTACCTGGGTTAACATCTGGCATATCCTGATCAGGATCTACAACTACCGAATCAATTTTACTGGTAGAATTGTATTTAAAAGTCCATTTTCCACCACGTTGCCAAACCTCAACGGGAAGATTTTTACGTCCTTTATGACCGTTTGTCTCATAAACTTCTATCGTCACAGGCATAACCATTTTATCTAAATTTTTAATGGTTATATAAGCGCCATTTGATGGATCCTGATCTACATAATGTACATTCGTAACCGCCTGATCGAGCGTCCAGTTTTTATAGAACCATTCTTTCCAAAACCAGTTTAAGTCTTCTCCACTGGCATCATTCATAGTTCTGAAAAAATCTTTTGGTGTGGGATGTTTATATGCCCATCTTCTAATATAGGTGCGAAACGCGTAATCAAATCTCTTAGGACCAATTACATCGTGACGTAACAGATACAATCCCATTGCCGGTTTAACATAAGCTGAGATACCCAAAGCATTCGAATTTATTACATCCGGGCGGGTCATAATGGGATCAACTTTTATATGTAGTTGTTTATAGTAATCCTCATAAAAACCGAGTTCTGCCGGTCGATCTGAAATCGCATCATAATCACCATATTCATCATGATCGAACGCCCTGGTTGAATAAATATCGATAAATGTGTTAAATCCTTCATCCATCCAGGCATAGCGACGCTCATTGGATCCTACAATCATCGGGAACCAGGTATGCCCCAATTCATGAGTTATGGTTGTAAACAATTCTTTCTCCTTATACTTCCAGCCACAAAAAACAATACCCGGATATTCCATTCCGTGCACACTACCGGCTACATTAACAGATGTCGGGTAAGGATAAACATACCACATTTTAGAGTCGGTTTGAATAGAACTTTTAACATATTGAGTTGCTCTGCCCCACCCGTCTTTTCCATCTACCTGCTTGGGATAGAAGGATTCTGCGAGGATATGTTTATTATTGGGAAGATTAATACGTGCCGCATCCCATATGAATGCATTGGAAGCCGCCCAGGCTACATCACGAGTTTTATTCAAATGAAAATGCCAGGTTACATATCCGTGATGAACCGGACGCATGGATTTTTTACTGATTTCATCCGGTTTATGAATAAAAACCGTTTTGTCACTTTTTTGAGCTTTACGTAATCTACGGATTTCTCCTTTAGTCAGAACCTTATCCGGATTCATCAATTTGCCGTCGCCAGCTACAAACATATTCCAAGGAACAGTGACCTTATAATCCATATCACCGTATTCCAGGTAAAACTCACCCTGACCTAAATACGGCAGCGTGTCCCAGCCTCTAATATCGTTATATACACACATGCGGGGATACCATTGAGCAATTTGATAGATAGTACCATTTTCGGTAGAAGTCATCCCCATTCGGTCTAAACCATATTTCGGGATTTTGAAAGAATAGGTAATATCAATTTCCATTTTTCCGCCTTTGGCCTTCAGAGCATTTGGCAATCGAATTTGCATCCTGGTATCACTGATCACATAATTTGCTTGATAAGTACGTCCGTTCATTTTAATTCTTACGGTTGACAATCGATATCCACCATCGGAAATACCACCTCTGCCGAAGCGGTTCCCGCCAATCGGCGTGACATCCGCACTTCTCGAATGCTCTTTAAATGCATTTTGATCCAGCTGTAGCCACAGATAATGCAAGTTATTCGGACTATTATTCGTATAGGTAATTTTATCTGATCCACTTATAGTGTTTTCTGTAGTATCAAGTTTGACAGCTATAGTATAATCAGCTCTATTTTGCCAGTAAGCCGGCCCCGGAGCACCACTGCCACTCCGATAAATGGTACCCGGCTGATTTAAAAAAGCCGGGTCAAAGACTTTGTGTTGATCGTATTGGCTTTTCTGCTGTGCAAGCACATTTCCAAACAAAAAAAACGTTGTGCAGAGACCAATGATCAATAAACGGACATGTTTCATTTGTTTTTTATTCGACAGTTAGTTTTATCCCTCGGGATTTAGCAATTCTGAATCTATGAAACCAGAGGACTTATATTACACGAAATTGTTCACCTTTTTTCAGTGACAAGACCGTTTGCGTCATAAGATTGATCAATTGATCCACATCTTTCATCGATACCATTTCTACCGGTGAATGCATATAGCGTAATGGCATAGAAATCAATGCACTGGAAATCCCTGTTTGCTGGTAGAAAATACTATCGGTATCCGTACCGGTTCGATTACTTGTAGCTTCGTGCTGAATGGTTATATTCTTTTCCTTTGCTACTGCTTCGATTTTTTTAACTATAAGCGGATGATTTGCAGAACCGTGTGTAATCGTTGGTCCGCCGCCGAGTGTCACCAATCCATGTTCTTTTAAATTGATACCCGGCGAATCTGTGGCATGTGTAACATCGGTAACCAACGCGATATCCGGCATTAAGCGATAACTCATCATTCGCGCACCAAATCCACCAATTTCTTCCTGAACCGAGTTCAATGCCAAAACATTGACCTTCAGATCAGCTTTTTGATTGGATAATTCTTCCAAAGTACGTGCAATGATATAACCGCCAATTCGATTATCAAGCGCACGACCTGCAATGATCTCATCATTCAAATACTCAAAGTCTTCCGCATACGTGATGGGATCACCCACTTGTACGAGTTTTAAAGCTTCTTCTTTATTCGAAACGCCAATATCAATAAAAATATCGCTCCAGGAAGGAGTTTTACTTTTCTGTTCTTTGTCTTGCAAATGGATGGCCGTATTGCCGATGACGCCCGTTACAATGCCCTCTTTTGTGTGGATATTAATTTTCTTCGCCCGGGTAATTGATGGATCGCTGCCACCTAACCGGGTAACATAGATAAATCCATTATCATCGATGTAATTAATCATCATTCCGATCTCATCGCAATGTGCTTCTAACATTACGGTTATGGCATCGGTGTCAACATTTACTCTGCCATATGCAGAACCGTAGGAATCAGCTTCGATTTCATCAGCAAATTGGCCGACATAATCCATCCATATTTGCTGTCCTTTTGCCTCAAATCCGGTTGGGCTTGGGGTAATTAATAAATTTTTTAAAAATTCCGATTTATTATTGTCTCTCATAAATAATAATGTTGAACTTAAACGTTAGTTATAAGAAAATTATGACCATTATTTACACCACTTCCAGCATAACTTAGCGTAGTATAGTAAAGTAAATACGGCAGTTTATCAATATTTTAAATTGTATTTTATTCACATTAACGGCTTTATAACTATTTACATGACGAGAAATTATTCATTTGATAAAATTTTACGATAAAAACTATGTCACTTAATGATCTGAAAAAGGAAAATGATTTTACACATTGGAAAGAAGTCGATATTCGCTATCGCGACCTTGATCCATTAAATCATGTCAATAATGCCATTTTTAATACCTATTTTGAAGAATCACGCATCCATTTTCTGCATAGCTTTCCGGAATTAGGGGAAAATTTGGGCACAGATTATTCATTTGTGCTGGTTAAAATAACGATCGAATATAAAGCTCAAGTCATGTATCCATCTACGTTAATGATCGGCTCCAAAATCCTGAAATTGGGAAATACGAGTATCCAGACCTTTCAATCATGTTTTGATGCAGAGTCGAAGGAATTAAAAGCAACGGCTAACTCCATTTTGGTGTGGTATGATATCCATAAGCAGCGACCGGCGAAACTGCCAGAACTGAAATCATAATCCAATCGATAAATTGAAATTTTAAAATTAAGAGCGTAAGGATTCCGGCAATGGACAAAAGCATCATGTACAAAATATTTACGGATCCCATTCACGGGTTTATAAATGTTCCTAAGGGGACTACATTAAGACTCGTGGACCATCCGTATCTTCAGCGGTTACGTAGAATTCGTCAACTTGGTCTGGGATATCTTGTGTTTCCTGGCGCTGAACATTCGCGCTTTTCTCATGCATTAGGTGCGATGGGTTTGATGCAGCGGGTTCTGAACAATTTGCGAGAAAAGGATACCACGATTACTTATACTGAATATGAAGGGACTTTAATCGCTATTTTGCTACATGATATAGGTCACGGACCTTTCTCCCACGCTCTCGAGCATAGTTTTATTAGCGATTTTAATCATGAAATGATGACGTTATCATTGATGAACGAATTGAACCGGGAGTTTGAAGGGGCATTGGATACGGCAATTGCCATTTTTACTAATCAATATCCCAAAAAATTTCTGCATCAGTTGATATCATCTCAGCTGGATATCGATCGTATGGATTATTTGAAGAGGGACAGTACCTATACCGGGGTTTATGAAGGAGCCATTGGTATCGACCGGATTATCAAAACCATTCGCATACATAACGGGAATGTAGTTATAGAAAGAAAAGGTATTTACGCCATAGAAAATTACATCATTGCAAGGCGATTGATGTATATGCAGGTTTATCTTCATAAAACCGTTTTGAGTGCCGATAAATTATTATTATCTATCTTCAACAGGGTTCGATTTTTAACGGATAAAGGTGAAACGCTTTTTCATCCCTCTCCTTCATTACAATATTTATTAGAGGAATTCCCTTCAACAAAAAATGGGATCAATAAACAAATCATCTATCATTACACGATGATTGATGATAGTGATGTTACGCTTAGTATTAAATACTGGCGACACGAGAAAGACCCAATTCTTGCTGATTTATGCCGGATGTTTCTAAATCGTAAATTATTCCGAACTCGTTTTCTTGACAAAAAACCCAGTGAAGAATTACAGGAAAAGGCTCGAATAAAAACGGCTAATTACTTGAAAAAACGAGGCCTCCCCTATGATGAGAATTCCGTATCATACTATTTATTTTTTGATTATAGTCAGAGTGAAGCCTATAAGTATCAAAATGACAGTATATGGATTCTGGATCATAATGATCAGGCTGTAGAATTTTCAAAAGCTGCTGATACGAAAAATATCATCGCCCTTACACAACCGGTAGTAAAACACTACATGTCGTACCTGAAAGGAATCGACTCGAATTAATCACTTTAGTTCAAAAAATTCACATCCCCAATTTTATAAATAGATTATGGCTGATTAAACAATTTCTGTTTAATACCATATTCCGAATTGAGATTTATGGTACCTATGAAATATGGAATCCCAAGTCCGTTTAGTCTCTTTTCGACTTCTTGCTGCAAAGTTTTGTTATCGGCGTAATCTACAATGTAAAATGGCTTTTGCATGATCTTCTGATATTTTCGAATCAAATTCACCCTATCATTAAAATACTTTTGTGTGGCCAATCGATAGGTATGACTATTGAAATTATAGTTTGTAGCGACATCTTCAATTAGGATTGCATTTATCTCATTCTTTGTCTTATCAAGCAGAAAGAACCCTGAATTTTGAATGATATACTTATTGCGGTATTTATCGCGAATTGCCTTTATCAATTCTACCATATAGGGTTGTAAATTAGATCTTTTGGTGTTGGGGGCCACATCATCAACCGTATCTAAAAATAAACCGTCAAATCCTTTTTGCATGATTTTAGGTATCACCTCATTCAAGAGTATAGACCTCGATACAGAATCCTGAAGATTGATATAGTAACTATTCCAATTCCCGTTAACTCCAAGAAATCCACGTTTCTTCAATTCGGAATAGTACCAACGGGATGGATTGACTTCCCCTAAACTCACATATGCAATAACTTTTACACCTTTTCTTCTAAGATTGGAAACTTGAGCCCGATTATAATTATCCGGTTCAACAATCCCTAAATTATAGCCAATTAAACCATTAGAATTTAAATCGCCATAATCGACGAAGAAAGAAGTAAGATTGTTGCTGTAATTACAGCTTACTAAGCCGGAAAATAAAATGACCATCAGCGCCGGGATAAAAATAATTCGCGTTTTAAAGGTTTGGGAGGTAAACATTCAGATACTTGGAGAATCGTTATTTACAATTGGCAGTCAAACGACAGCATTAGTAAATATAAAGTAAATTTGGGATAAGATAATCAATTATGATTTTAGACGGTAGAAAGTTGATTCTCGACCGTTGACGGTAGCCGTTTGTAAACAATTAACAGGTTTGAAATCTAATTTACTGTTTCCATGTATCTTTCGATTAACTTTTAACTGCAGATAAAAGAATCCTGAAAGCTATTGACGGCAGTCTATCGGCCATCTTCATCAGTTATTTAAAGAGTACAGATCCGTAATTCCTTATGTCGAAGTCGCGAAAATAAAGTATTGGTCAAATGTCTGAGTTTGCAAAGCCTTCCGGTTAACCCGGATTATTCACCAAGAAATTTAGTCGTGATCAGGGCGCTCCGAAAGCTTTTTTGGAGTAAAGCAGCGCACTGCCAAATTTCGCTGCTTTTTTTCCATCCTCAAAATCGAGGATCGGTTCATTTTTTATAAGTTACTTTATTTACAATATGATATGTATTACTTCTTATTGGTTACGTGAATGATTCGGGTTAATGAGTACTCCATTCTGAAATATTAGTTTTTATAGTCAAAAGACTCAGCGCAGGTTATCCAGCATCAGTAACTTTTTTACTGATGGCACGGTAATGAGATGTTCTCTGGAGTCACGATGTTTTTTTAGAATTTGATTGAGAATACTTGAGTATTGATTTACAAAATGTTCTTTAGAGTAATTTTCAAGCACAATTTTCCGGGAATTTTGCGCCATTTCTCGTCTCAATCCTTTGTACTTAAACAATGCCATAACAGCTTCTCCTAATTCGACCGGATCTTCCTTTTTGCATATAATACCGTTCTCATTCAATAATTCCTTCATATTTCCGACATTAGTCGAAATAACGGGTTTACCACAACTCATAGCTTCCAGCATTGTATGAGATATCCCTTCATATTTAGAAGAGACCAGATAAATATCTCCCTCATTATAGCACGCAGAAACACTCGAAGGTAAACCTGCTAATTTAAAATTATGTTCAAGATGCAATTTGTGAATCAATCGACGGCATCTGTACACATATTCAGGTTCCATATCTAAATCTCCATAAACGAGATATAGAATTTCAGGTATTTTCTCACTGATAACCTTGCAGGATTTAATCATTGTTTCGATATCCTTGATCGGTACTATAGGATTTACGGAAACGACTGTAGGACGGTGCTTCAGCCTGTCTGGTTTGGATTGAGGTTTAAAAATTCTGGTATCTATTCCATTCGGAACAATCTGTATTTTTTCTGTTTCTGCCCCCAATTGTAATTCCCAGGTTTTGTTGGAACCGCAAACCGGTAGAATTTGATCAGCGTAATAATAAGCAATACTGGTTAAAAGGATAGTAAAATCGGAAAGTATTTTTCTAATTGAATACGGAAAATCAGACTGTGATATTTTATGTAACTGGACACTTATGTTGTTTTCCTGTTCTGTAATAATGAAGGGTACTCCATATTCAAACTTAGAGACAATAGATGGAATAACGGAAAAACCCGATAAAGCACTCATTGAAACATTCGTTCTTGGGATAGACATAACAATAGGTTTTAAAACCTGATAGATTACATGCATTTCTGAAGTTACATCAAACAGACAGGAAAGATCCTGATACTCCGAGGCTTGCTGTTGATCTATATAATCTTTTAAAAATTGTTTGAAATAAGTCCAAGTCGATTGATTACTGAGTGTCTTTTTATAATCATAGTATTGAAAATATTTCCATAGGCCATAAATAGCCTGCCCTCCTATTTGCTGACTACGAGCAGGATTTTTCAAACATTCCATAAAATCTCTGAATACCGGTATAAAAAACAGATCAATTTCTTTTTGGGTCGTCCTCGCTTTCTTTTTCAGATATTCTGCATACGATCTGCCTTCAGCGAAAGTAGTTTGTGTATTGGTATCATATTTATCCCATTCCGGGACAATATAATCCATAAAGATATTCTGGTGATGCTTATATATTTTTCCTGCATCTCTTTCCTTCGAAAATGCTACATTAATGAACTTAAATTCATCTCTTAAACCCTCTTTCAACATAGTTGCCCATGAAACCGTCTGTTTATCTCGATCGGTATCTAAGTCTTCTGTAGCAAGCAAAATGATCGGTCTGTCTGTGCTCTCCATCTTAACTATCCTCTTGATCTTTACATATCATACATCTGCAGAATAGTATAGAGCTACCTTATGTTAAATTCTTGTTTTATTATATTTTATAATGTTTGTCACTATGTTATTAATATAATATGATTTAAATAATGTATACTATATTACTGTATGTCAATTACTTATAATTGCATAAGCACTCTGATTAACAGTTTCTAATATTACAAATAGAAGGACACAGAGCTTTATATAAACCTGGTAATTTTAGAATACGAGAAAAAATTATTTCAAAGACGTAGTTTGTAGTTTTACATATATCAAGTAAATGTCCAAGACTATTTAATTGGCCGGCAATGTGATTTTAAACTCTGTACCTTCTCCTTTACTGGAATGAACTTCAATATTTCCGTCATGCATTTCGACAAAACGTTTTACAATATTCAGTCCTAAACCCGTTCCCTTTTCACCATGTATTCCGGGTCTTCGATTTTTATTATAACGCTCAAACAGAATTGGGATATCATTTTCACTAATCCCTATTCCATTATCTGTTACAGAAATAGTTAGATCCCCTTGCCCATTTTGATTTTTTGAACAATAACCAACCCCTACTTCAATTTGTCCGCCTAAAGGAGTATACTTCAATGCGTTCGAAATGAGATTCCCTAAAATCTGATTCATTTTTTGAACATCGATCTGCACAGGCGGAATTTCATTTTGTATGTTTACGAATAAATCAATTGATTTTGAATATGCTGATGGTCTGTGTAACTCGACAGTTTTGCTTACAATATGAGTGATATCAACTTTTTCCAGATTAAGATTGAATCCACCCGATTCCACAAAATCAGCTTCTAAGACATCATTTACCAGCTTAAGCAATTCCTGACTACTTTGTTCGATCATCTCCATCATGCCTCGCAATTCACCTTTTGATAAATCATCCTGATTTTGAATCATATTTGCCACCCCAATAATACCTGTAAGTGGATTTCTGATATCATGACTCACGATACGCATGACTTCATCTTTTGCCCTGTTCAAAGATTTCAGATTTTTTTCACGGTTTTCAAGCTCCTTAATATTTTTCTTCCGTTCCTCCTCGAGTTTTTGCAAAGTGAGATGAAGATCAATACGGGCTAAAACCTCTTCCCGGTGAAATGGCTTGGTAATATAATCGATCCCCCCAACTTTAAACCCTTTTATCTTTGACTCCGCATCCGAAAGGGCACTAAGAAAAATGATTGGTATATTTTTTAAATCATTATTCTTTTTGAAAAGCTCACAAACTTGAAAACCATCCATTTCCGGCATCAAAATATCCAGCAACACCAAATCCGGTTTTCTCTTAGAAGCAAGATCAAGAGCATCTTTTCCATTGAATGCTGCTATAACACGATACCCTGCTACACGGATTAACTGTGATAAAACCTGTACATTATGCTGGGTATCATCGACTATTAAAATAGTTGTGGATTGTTTTTCGATCTTCATAACTAAAGGTAAATTTAAAATCGTATCATATAATTATATACCACTTATTCCAATTGTTGGTTCATGCTTTTGTAAAGCATAGTAATGAAATAATAATCGGAGCGGTTAATGGCATTTTTTATCTGATTGGCTGCTACATTATCTTTACTGGTAAAATTTTCTATCCCATTAATCAACCAATTCAACTCCTCCATATCCTGCCATTCCAGAGCGTTCCGGATGCGTTGTCTTAAATCCTCCGGCAGTTTACTCAACTCAGACACCGTATCTTGAATGACCTCATTCAGTGTTTTCTTATCATGCGAGGTCTCTCTGTTCTCGTACTCATATTCAATTTCTGTATGTTGTTGAATAATTTCAAAAATTTCTTCCTCCGTGAACGGCTTCCTTAGAAAATCATCAAATCCCTGTTCGATATAAGACGTACGGGAGTCACCAATACCGCTTGCTGTTAAAGCAAAAATCACAGCATTTGAAGAATCATCTATCGATCGAATTTTATGCATCACTTCCGATCCGCTCATATCTGGTAAATGCTTATCTATGAAGACAATATCCGGTTTTATTTCTTTATAACGACTTATTGCCGTAGCACCATCGCCGACTTCATAACAATCGAATCCAACCTGTTGTAACATAACCCGTAAAACTGTTCGGTTATAATCGACGTCATCTACGATCAAGACTTTAATAACATTCGGATTTTTAACCGACTTTACATGGCTGAATATATTTTTGACACTTTGTTTCTTATTCGAGACAATTTTAACAGGAACGCGTAGAATAAATTCGGATCCTACCTTCCATTCACTTTTTACTTCAATCTCACCACCCAATAATTGAGCTAATCTCTTTGAAATAGTCAGACCTAGTCCGGTACCTTTATTATGCTCACCTTTTACCTGAGAAAAAGGTTCAAAAATATCCTGTAATTGATATTGAGGAATACCACGTCCGGTATCTGTTATACTGATATTGAGTAATGTATTTTCTCCATTTTGTTTTTCCTTATCAATACAAGCTTTAATAGTAATATGTCCCTTTTCAGTGTATTTCATGGAATTACCCACAATATTTATCAGAATTTGACGAATTTTACTGATATCCATTTTGACATATTGAGGTAACTCTTCACTTTTATGAAGCAGAAATTCGATTCCTTTTTCCCTGCTTTTCAATTCAAATAAACTGTATATCTCATCTAATAAATCATTCAAATCAATATCTTCTATATTGATCTCTGCTTTTCCCGCTTCAATCTTAGAAAGATCCAGAATATCATTGATCATACTTAACAAATGCATGCCACTACGATACATATTAGTAATGTATTCATTTTGATATTCCGTAATCGATCGATCTTTTGCTAATATTTGTGCATATCCTAAAATGGCATTCAACGGTGTGCGTAATTCATGAGTAACATTTGCAAGAAATGTTGATTTCGCTTTATTCGCCATTTCCGCAGCATCACGGGCTTTCACTAAGTCATCAATACGTTCCGCGACAATAATGAGTCCATTAACTGTTCCGTTTTCATCCTTCCATGGATGCATAGCCCAGCTGAAATATATTTTCTTGCCATTCACCAACTCAAAAACATCTTCCGACTTAGATAAGACTTTACCATCTAAAACCTTACGGGAATATTGAACCCACTTATTATCGATCCACGGGTATAGATCGAAATAGGTTCTGCCAACTACTGTCTTGACATTTGCCGGCTTATATTCCTGCAGCCATTTTCTGCTACAGGTTATAAAACGTAAATCCCGATCCAATAAAGCCATAGGTACCGGGGCATTCTCAATTGTATCCCGTAACTGCTGACGTTCCCGCATAAGTGCTTCCTCAGCCCTGACACGGTCAGTGATATCCTGAGCATTACCAATTATGTATTCTTTTTTATCCTGGGGCTTATGTTTAAAATTCTGATAGGTTAAGGTGATAAGCTGACCATCACGGTTTTTTACATCGATAGTTCCGTGAACAACCGATTTTCTGCGTACACTGGTCAGATATCTTTTCAATTTGCGTTTATCCTCCGGGAAAAAGAATTTTTCCATATTTTGACCAACAATCTCATCCCTGGGATATCCTAATGTTTTCGCAACGGCGTTATTAGCCGATAAAATCAGGCCATCCAGATCATGTGTGAATATCAGTCCGCGATTATATTCAATTAGATCCCGGTATCTCTTCTCACTATCCTGCAATTCTATCTGGGATTGTTTAATGTCTGTGATATCGCGTGCAATTACGTAAATACGCTTTTCTTTAGGTTCCAATGCAATACTCAGCGAAAACCACTTATAATAATCACCCTGACTTTTAAACCGTATTTCTTTAGGCTGAGCTGGTATCCCTTTTTTTAAACTCCTTATCTTTTTTCGAAGTAATGGCAAATCATCCGGATGAATGAGTTTGACCATATCCATAAACTTGAACTTCTCGATATTATAGCCCAAAACCCGCGACCATGATGGATTCAGATCCAGAAAACGAACATCATAATCCAATACGGCAATTAAATCCCGGGATAATTCAAATATTCTATCACGTTCCCGTTCTGCTTTTTTTCGTGCACTGACATTTCTGAATATGGCACGTAATGATATAATTCGATCGTTATTATCTAATTTACAGTTTAAATTTCCCTGGGCGTCAATTTTATTACCCTTTTTAGAGACAAAAGCCGTTTCCAATAAATCAATTTTCACACCCGAAATCAGTTTTTCAAAAGCTTTATCGAATTGTTCTTTATAACCAGGATAAATAACATCGCGTATGGTCATTCCCCTTAATTCTTCCTCACTGTAATTCAAGGTATTGCGCCAACGATTATTGACATAAAGGAAGGAACCATTTATATCGATATTTAAAATCATATCAGTCGCATTTTCCAGAAGATCCCGATATCGATTTTCACTTTCTAAAAGAGCCGCCTGCGCTTTTTTTCGCTCAATGGCATATCGTATAGACCGCTCGAGAAAATGGGATTGCATCTCATCTTTTAGCATATAATCAGAAGCTCCGGCTCTCATCGCAGCAATATCGATCTTCCGTTCACCCTGACCTGTTAGAATGATTACAGGCGAATCGCATCCATTATTAAGGGCATCCTTCATGAGTTCAATGCCGTTATATATGCCTAACCGATAATCCAGGAGATAGATATCGTATTCATTACTGACCATGAGATTGAGCGCTTTATCGTAGTCATAGAGCCAGTCCAACTCGTAGACCATATCTTCAATCCGATCAAGTAATGCCCTCAGAATGTAATATTCATCCTTATCATCATCGACCAGTAATATTCTGATTTTATTTTCAAACATCTCTCTTGAGGCGTCTTCCTTTTTTTATCTGCTAATTAGACGGTAGTCTTACAATATCAAACCAATATTGTCCGATTACTTTCATATCCTCTAAATATCCTTTGAAAGAAACGGGTTTATTGATATATGAATTTACACCCATTTTATAACTATTTTGGATGTCTTCTTTTCTTTGTGATGATGTTAGCATCACTATAGGGATATGGCGAAATTCGGGATGACTTTTAATCTCCTGAAGTACTTCTAAACCATTTTTTTTGGGCATATGTATATCAAGCAGTATGATACCCGGTACAGGTGAATAGTATGGATTCTCGTAAGGACCACGGCGATATAAATAATCTAATAATTGTTCTCCGTCTGACACAAATCTGAAATCGCTTTCAAATTTACATTTTTGCAGGGCAAGTCGGGTAATCATACGATCATCTGGATCATCATCAGCCATTACAATAATTAATGGTTCTGTAGACATAATCTATTTTATTATTAGGACTTAGTGTTATCTACAAATATAGTAATTATTTATTAGATATTATCTCAAGATCCTCCATTTTATGTTTATATGGAAGATCAATGATGAATTTCGTGCCTTCACCTTTTTTACTTTCTACGCTGATTTTACCTTGATGACGTTCCACTATTTTTTTACATATCGCCAATCCCATTCCCGTTCCTTCAAATTCACTTCGGGAATGCAGTCGCTCGAACACGTTGAAAATCTGATCCGCATACATTTGATCAAATCCTATTCCATTATCACTAACAATAATTCGCGTTATATTGATATCTTCTTTATTTAAATAATGTTTTAATATGCGGTTTTTACACCTAATTTTGATAACCGGCCTTACTTCCGTTTTGCTGAATTTTAATGCATTCCCAATCAGATTTTGAAACAGCTGTCTCATTTGCAATGAATCCGCTTCAATTTTCGGCATCTCGTCAATCTGGATTTCTGCATTGGTCTCCCTGATTCGATATTCCAGATCTCTTAAAACCCCATCAATGATTTCTCTTAATTTTATAGATTCATACGGTTTGGCCTTGGTTGTGATGCGGGAATAATCCAATAAATCATTAATCAAATTCTGCATACGTTTGGAGGCATCCATCATTCTGTCGATATAAAATTTACCGTATTCATCTAAATGAATACCCAACTCATTTATAAAAATATCACCAAAAGCCTGAATTTTACGTAAAGGTTCCTGTAAATCATGGGAGACCACATAAGCGAATTCTTCCAGTTCCTTATTACTCACTTCTAACTTATGGGCATATTTTTTTAATTGCTGCTCCGATTTCATCCTTTCGGTAATATCTCTGATAACCGTAATCCGGAGTTTACGATTATTGTGATAGTACACACGAGCATATACTTCAACAGGAATTTTTCTTCCATCTTTATTGATGATGAACGTTTCATACGGTTCTTGTACATCTTGTATAATTTGCTCATGCACTTTTTCCCGCTCTTCAATGGAGACAAAATCAACAGAGTGATTTCCAACAATCTCCTCTCTTCGATATCCTGTTAATTCTAAAATCTTTTTATTGGTATCAATAATCTTTCCGTTATCAGAAATAATGATACCTTCAAAAGCAGCATCCGATAGAATGCGAAAACGCTCTTCACTTTGCTTAACCTCCTGACGCGCCTTCATCAGCTGTGTAATATCGAGTGATACACCCAAAATTACATCATGATGATCCTTTTCAAACTTATAAGGCAATTTGGTAACAAGCAGATAGATATCCGCCCCATTCGGATCGGTATATTTTTGACTGTAATTATACAGCTCCTCATTATCCAAAACCCACTGATCTGTTTTCTTTATCGTGTCAAGATCTTCTTTATTTTGTAAATAATCATCATCCGTATTTCCGATTATCTCTTCCGGTGAAGTATTATAAAGATTCGCATGGGCTTTATTAGAAAACAAATATTTACCCTCCGTATCTCTGACAAACACATAGATCGGCATAACGTCTATAATTTGCCTCATCATTTTATCTCTGCGCTGATAATAACGTAATTTTCGATCCCGCTCTAATTTCTTCTGACGATATCGATACGTGACAAATCCAATGATAACAAAACCGATACCATAAAATAACGCAGCCCACCATCTCGCATACCAGGGTCTGATAACTGAGAGCCGTAAACTCATAGGCGTGCTCCACAGATACCCTGACTGATAACTTTTTATACTCAGAATATAATTTCCCAGATGATTTACCGGGATATGGATATCGTCATCTGTATTTTTCAATCTATAAATAACTTTTCCACTTTGATCTTTCAATATTAACTGAAAATGCACATTATCCGTTGGATAGGTTAACGTTGACATTTTAACGCGTACCTTTGAATCAGATGTAACTTCAATATCTTTTGATATGCTTTTTACCAAATGGTCGTTAATCCAAATATTTTGGATTTTAGGATAAGGTGTTTTTTTGAGATGACTAATGGGTTCTCTTGAATATACCAAACCATCGCTCGTCCCAACCCATAAATGATGCTTTTTATCGATAGCCAAAGCATGAAATGACAAATTCATGCCAGGCAGGCCGTCTCTCTCATCGTATCTTGTTAATTGTCCCTCGCTGTAATAGTAAAGTCCATTTTCAGTACCCAGCCAAATATTATTACGGGCATCGACAACAACAGATTTAATATAATCATTAACTAATATTCCATGATATTTAATCTGACCTTTTTTGTAGGAAAATTTCAATAAGCCGACATTCGTCGCTAAAAAAATGTCTTTATTATTATTAAAGGCCAAATCATTCACAACGATTCTATTTTTCTTTCTTGTAAACAGACTATCCGGCAAAAAGACACTTTTATTTATAAAATTATCCTCATTCGGATTGTATTCGTATAGATAACTGCCGTTTCCATCCCCTCCGGCAAATACATTACCATCACTATCACTTTTTATCGCGTATATGTTACTTTCTATCCCCTTCGAACTGTCATAAAATTTGATGATATCATTATGATTCATCCGGGCTAGTTTTTTAGAATCCTCCTGACTAATCCATATATGATCCGCATCTTGTGCGAATATATATTTTATATACCGGTCATCATTTTTTCTCAGTTTGATCTTTTTTTGCAGACGCTTGTCATGATAGATGTAAACGAATCCTTCTCGTGAACCCACATACAGTTTGTCGCCCAAAACACTCATACTGGAAAAACGATTACCATTTTCGGATGAGATGATATTTTTAATCGTAAAACGGGACGGATTATTATTAACATGTACATTATAAACGCCATACTCATCAGATTTATACACTTCTCCTTTATTATTGATATGTATGGAGTTGATAAAATTTAATTGTGAGCGAACTTTAACGAATACAAAAAAATTAGGTTTCATTAAATCGAAACCATGATCGGTAGCAATCCACACGCCACTGTCATAATCCCTGGCCAAATCATTAACGGATAAATGGGCAACTTCTTTAATGAGTTGGCACTTGATTGAACCCTTCTTCTCTTCCACCCTATATAAGCCATCGAGCCAGGTTCCTATATAGGCACTTCCATTATGCAAGCGACTAATGCTTGAAACATTGGTCAGGTTATTAATTAACTGCCAATTTGCCAATATCTGTTTTGAGTTAGGTTTAAACCGATATAAACCTCTGTTAGTGCCTACCCAAATCCAACCATCATTTTGAGATTTGATGCTATTAATCCGTAATCCCTTATTTTTAATAGTTGAAGGTAAGGTTAACTTTTCAAAATGATCCCTTCCGGAATTATAAATCCAAAAATAACCGGTATGAGAACCAACTATCAGTCTTCCAAAATCATCTTCAGCAAAAAGAAACGAACGAATACCATTTTTATCGACAAGTTTTTTTTCGAATGAATACCGCTTTATTTTATGATCACGATATTTGACGATCGTTCTTAATTCAGCGATCCAAATATTATTCCGCTGATCTTCATATAGATGATTGGGATAAAAAAGTGTGGAATCTGTTAATTGGATGTTACCATTGATTAACGTATGAAAGCGCAAGCGTTTATTATAAAATCTTATTGCAGTAAGGCCAAGATCAGTTGCCACCAATAAATCATCATCCTTAAGTTGAATAATATCCCTTACAAAATGATTTGGCAGTTGCTTTTGAAATGTCTCAAATTGATATCCATCATAACGAACCAATCCCCCGTCCGTCCCAATCCAGACATAACCATCTTTGTCACGCAGAACGACTCTTACATTATTTGAAGGGATATCGTATTCCTGATTATCAAATATGTGAACATTATACTCTTGACCAAATGCGATATCCGGTAAATAAAGGCATAAAATGATGAATAAAAAAACTTTTAAAAAGTTCTTCATATTAACTCGTTGCA
>Ga0102962_1000300_pt1 | contig 26217 bp, 21 predicted proteins | sample SalPonF2_C_D2_MG_FD_84519 | JGI IMG/M metagenome (GOLD analysis project Ga0102962, IMG submission 84519) | Salt pond soil microbial communities from South San Francisco under conditions of wetland restoration - Salt Pond MetaG SF2_C_D2_MG ...
AAGGATCTCGACCTGCTACTCGATGTAGGTACTCAGATGGAGGGTCGAACCATTTGTGCCCTTGCCGACGCCGCTGTATGGCCGGTGCGTCATACCATTAACCGTTTTAGAGATGAATTTGAAGCACGTTGTAAGAAGTCAGTTCACGCAGTAGCGTGAAAATTTTAAAATTCGAATGACCAAAATCCGAAACAATCTGAATTCATCTGTTTCGAATTAATAACATTCGGATTTCGGATTTAAAATTAAGTTTTCAAAAATATGCCTGAAGTTTTTATAGATGGTAAGCGTTACGAATACGAAGGAGAACCACACCTGCTCCAATTCATTTTGGACCAAGGGCTGGAGGTACCTTTCTTTTGCTATCATCCGGCCATGTCTATTCCAGCTAACTGCCGGCAATGCCTGGTAAAAGTAGGTACTCCTGTTAAAGATCGGGAAACCGGGGAATATGAGTTGGATGAAAACGGAGAACGAAAAATTCGATGGTTTCCGAAATTCCAAACTTCCTGCGCTACCAAAATAAGCGATGGGATGGTCGTCCTGACTCAAGAAACCTCTGATGAAGTAGCCCGGGCTCAAAAGGATACACTTGAATTTATTCTGATAAATCACCCACTTGATTGCCCTATTTGTGACCAAGCCGGGGAATGTCCGCTACAAATTCAAACTTATAAATATGGCCCGGAAGGCAGCCGTTTTGAAGTCAAAAAGGTTCATAAGCCTAAGCGTGTTCAATTAGGTCCTCGAGTAACGATGGATGCCGAGCGTTGCATAAACTGTACGCGATGTGTCCGTTTTGCTGAAGAAATTAGCAAAACCGAACAGCTTACCATTGTATCCCGTGGTGATAAGAATTACCCGATGACTGCACCCGGAGAAGAGTTTGATGATCCCTATTCTATGAATACGGTCGATATTTGTCCTGTTGGCGCTCTAACGGCTACTGATTTCCGATTCAGAGCCCGCGTTTGGGAGATGGATCAAACCCCAAGCATCGATATTACAAATGGCAAAGGTTGTAACATCGATTTATGGACTCGTGATAATCAAATATTACGTATTACTCCGCGGCAAAATGATGCCGTTAATGAATACTGGATGCCGGACGCTGGGCGCGATGCCTATAAATTGTTTAATGAAAACCGGGTATCACGTCCTTCCGTAACACTCGATGGGGATAATCAGACTAATACTTCATGGAATAATGCTCTCGAAACTTTTGCCGAAGTTCTCGAAGCACATGATTCACAAGATATTGCAGTTATTGGAACCCCTCACGCTTCTGTTGAAGAAAATTATGCCTTCAATAAATTTTTCAACCTGCTGGGAGTCTCAAATGCGAAGTTTGTACCTCATATCATTCCCGGCAACGGCGACGACTTTTTAATTACTGATGACCAAGCTCCGAATACCAATGGATGTCGATTGGTTGATTTGGATGAAGCTGATGAAAGCGGCCTTCAATCTAGCATACAAGGAGCAAAAGTTGTGATCATCTTAACAGATGACCTAGTTGGACGAAATGTCATTTCCGAAAATGATCTGAAAGAGCCCTATACTATTTCACTGGCTACAAATCACACAGATACAACCAAAGCCTCGGATCTGGTTATCCCTATAACCTGTGTTGCAGAACATGCGGCAAGTTATGTGAATGTGGATGGACGTATTCAACGCTCGTTCCCTGCCAAAGAGACTAAATACACCAACCGTCGACTTAATCTTGAAATGTCGGAAGGCCGACTGGACCGCTTTGGAACTAATTTTGATAATTGGGTTAGTGAGGAGAATAAAGTTGACTGTTTGCCCCTTTGGGAATTCCTTAACAGGCTTGCGGACCGCCTCGGACTGGAATTTCACTATGATCATTCACGCAACATCTTTGGTGAGATAAGTCAGAAATTCCCTACTCTTGATAATGTTTCTTATGAACGGATGGATGAAGAGCAAGGTGTTCAACTGTCTATTGGTAAGCAAGAAGAAATCAAACAAGATTAATGAAGTAGATCATAAAATTTTTAATTTCCACTTTTCGGAAAAAACTATTAAATAAAAATATTCGATGGAGCCTGTAACAATTACTTCATATATAGTTTTAGGAGTATCGCTGTTTATGTTGCTTAATTCAGCGGCAATTGCCGTATATGCAGAGCGACGAGTGGCAGCTTTTATTCAAAATCGGCTAGGACCTAATCGGGTCGGCCCCAAAGGACTTTTTCAGCCGTTGGCTGATGTGGTTAAACTTCTCCTTAAAGAGGATGTGACACCTGCACAGGGCTACAAAACAATACATGCTATTGCCCCAATGATACCGGTGATTACCGCACTTATGACCGTAGCGGTCATCCCCTTTGGTGACGGCTTGTATGCCACAGATATCAATTCTGGTGTCTTATATTTGTTAGCTGTCAATTCACTGGGCGTTTACGGTGTAACCCTTGGTGGCTGGTCTTCGAATAGTAAATATTCGCTTCTTGGCGGACTGCGCGCCGCTGCCCAAATGATTAGCTATGAATTGCCGATGGGTATGGCTGTAGCCTCCTGTGTTTTATTTGCAGGTTCTCTTAGCATGATCGACATTGTTCATTCACAACAATACTGGTGGAATGTCTTTCGCAATCCTATTGCGGCAGTCATCTTTATTGTAGCGGCATTTGCAGAGGCCAACCGAACACCTTTTGATTTGGTTGAAGCCGAACAGGAGCTGGTAGGTGGATTTCACACCGAATACAGTGGTATGAAGTTCGGAATGTTCTTCCTTGCCGAATATATGCACGTGATGATCGGCAGTATGTTGATTACTACCTTTTTCTTTGGTGGATACTATCTACCCTTTGCCGGTTACTGGGTTCCCCAAATGAGTTCTACCTGGAAAGCAATACTCGATATCATCGTATTTGTCCTTAAGACGGGATTCTTTGCATTCTTATACATCTGGGTACGGTGGACCATACCACGATTCAAATACAACCAGGTCATGAAGCTCGGATGGAAAAGATTATTACCAATAAGCATTATTAACTTTCTGGTTCTGGCTGTGCTCATTTACGGATATTATCACTTTATCTGATAACCGATTTTAGATCCAATTAAAAAGGGAAAAGCTTTATGCAGCTTTTCCCTTTTTGCATTCAAAAATAAAGACTATTTATTGAAGGCTTCCCATGATTAAACTATTAAGCCTTTGTATTTGGCTTGGATTTAGTGTAGTCCAAAATACCTTTTGATAAGTCCTATTTGAGCATTTTTAAGTATAACTTCACTTATTCGTTTCAAAAATTGGTTTTACCTCTTTCCTTGTGATGAAGTAACTCTTATACCAATCAATAAAATGTTTTATCCCTTCTTGGATTCCTACTTGAGGTCTAAAATCGATATAGTCATATAGATCCTCTACATCGGCCCAAGTCTTTGGAACATCCCCAGGCTGCATTGGGAGCATTTCTTTTTTAGCTTCAATGTTTAGCTGTTGCTCAATCTCTTTTATAAAGTCCATCAACTTCACCGGATTGCTGTTACCAATGTTAAAAATTCGGTATGGAGCAAAACTGGTAGCCGGATCCGGGTTTTTTCTACTCCAACTGATATTTTGAGTCGGTGGTTTTGACATCAACCGAAAAATGCCCTCAACAATATCGTCTATATAGGTAAAATCTCGTTCCATCTTTCCATAATTAAAAACCTTTATCGGCTCATCGTTCATCAAAGCTTCAGCAAATAAAAATAAAGCCATATCGGGGCGTCCCCAAGGACCGTAAACCGTAAAAAAGCGTAAACCGGTCGTCGGAATGTTAAAAAGATTAGAGTACGTATGTGCCATCAATTCGTTAGACTTTTTAGTTGCAGCATATAAACTCATGGGATGATCAACATTGTCACCGGTTGAAAAGGGCATATTCGTGTTGGCACCATAGACAGAGCTCGAAGAAGCATAAATTAAATGCTTTAATGAATGATGCCTGGCTCCTTCCAATAGATTCAGGAAACCTGTTATATTACTGTCGATATACCTATATGGGTCTTTTAAACTGTAACGTACTCCCGCCTGAGCTGCCAAATTGATGACGATATCGATCTCCTCTTTCTCAAACAGGCGATCTATAACAGGCTTATTCTCTAAATCCGTTTTAATAAATCCGAGATCCTTATGCTTTGAGCTATTTACAATAGCATCCTCGATAATACGATCTTTTTGTACTCCCAATTCAGCCAAACGATCATATTTAAGATCTGTTGAATAGTAATCGTTGATATTATCTAAACCTATAATTTGATAATGCTCTTCCCTAATCAACCGTTTCACCAGATGAAAACCGATGAACCCAGCAACGCCTGTAACTAGAATTTTCATATGTAATAATTTTTCCCTCTACTTGTTTTAGAAGCCTCATTATCATCACTCAGAATCGTACCTGCCAACCTATTAATCTGTATTGAATTAAAGGCCTCTCTATTATTTATTGATTTTAATAATCAGATCAGCATCATAAATACGTTTCAAAAAACGTGCCGGATAGCAATAAAAACAAAGAAATGGCCTGGATTTAGAACGATGTAAAGATTACCCACTATCTTTTTTCTTCAACAATTTAGTATATCTGAAAAGTGGGTAATTTTTACTCCCGGATCTATGAATTATACACAATCACCTACACATCATTTTTTTGATCTAGAACTTAGGAAAGATTGCTAAATCAACCTTCCAGCGCCATCTCTCGAAAATGTATATTCGAGTTTACAAGATCCTGATATGTGCCCTCCTGTACTATTCTTCCCTCTTCCATAAAATATAGTGTATCGCAATTTTTGACTGTTGTCAGTCGGTGGGCAATCATAATTAGGGTTCTCTCTCCTTTTAAAGATTCAATAGCTTGGGTAATCTGTTTTTCGGTAATATTATCCAAGGAAGAGGTAGCTTCATCCATTACTAATACCTGAGGATCATGATAAAGTGCACGCGCGATTCCCACTCGCTGACGTTGTCCCCCTGATAAACGAGTTCCGTGCTCACCTACAATCGTATCCAATCCATCGGGTAATCGGTTAACCAGCGTTTCTAACTGGGCCAGTTTAACAGCTTGTTCAACCTTGCTTTCATCAATTTCGTTATCTGGTAATCCAAAAGCGATATTAGAACGTAAAGTCTCATCAGCCAAATAGATAGTTTGAGGGATGTATCCTACATTTTGTTGCCAGGCTGACAAACTTTGTTGAATATTTATTTCATCTACAAGAATTTCACCCACATCAGGCTCAAATAATCCAAGTATCAAATCTACCATCGTTGTTTTCCCAGCGCCTGAAGCCCCGACAAATGCCACTGCTTTTCCTCTGGGTATAGTAATTGAAATATCTCTTAAGGCCTGCTCGTCGCTATTCGGATAGTGATAGCTGACTTTTCGTATTTCAAGCTCTCTTTCTAGTTCCAAATGCTGTTTACTCCTTCTGTCTTCAATAAATTTATTATTATGCTTTTCCAGTGCTTTTAAATCATCATATACAGGATCCAATGAGGCCATATTATATCTTAAATTGGTGTACATGGATATTAATAGTTGTACAGATGGCATCAGCCGTACGGTAGCCATTGCAAACAAGGTAAGAATGGGGATTATAGCACTCATCTGCCTGCCTTGCCATAACAAAAATACTGCAATTAACAGCATCCCAATAACAGTCGTTGTCTCAACTATGGGTCTGGGGATTTGCTGTATAAATTTTATATATGCCATTAAGCGAGTACTTTTGTATGCCTCGATACTAAACTTTTCTATAAATTCGTCTTCTCTATTTAAAACACGGGCGTCTTTAATCCCCCCCAATCCCTGGTTAATGGCCTTATACATCTCTCGACGCCTTTCCAGCTCTTCCTGTCCATATTCTTTCATCTTTTTCTTATTAAACAGAATAAATGTCCCTGCTCCCAATCCTGACAAACTGATAACTAACAGGGTAATCATAGGTTCTATCGTAAATAGAAAAACTAAGATGGACAGCGTCATCACCCCTTCACGAGTCATTTTCAAGAGATTCGTAATCACAATATTCGTTAATACATTAATTTCGCTGGTGATATTTCTCAATAATTCTGCTGTGTTCCTCTGCAGATGAAAGATATATGGAGCTCTCATGTAGGATGCCATTAATCGACGGCTAATAGTATATCTCCTGTTATAAATGAACCGGGATTCGAAATAGTTAAATGTTATAATGTATATGCTCTTGAGGATAAAGATACTAACCAATGCCAGAGAGCCCCAAAGAAGCAGGTCTCGTGAAGTTGTTATTTGCATTGTAGCAAAGATTGGTCGCAGCCATTCCACCTTCAAGACTTTTTCAGGATTTGCCACAATAGCAACAAAGGCCGGAATCATACCAATTCCTGCAACCTCAAGGACAGCTGAAACCAGCATGAGAAATAATAGAACAGCTATTTTAAATGGATCTCCTTTAGGTAAAAGGTAAAATATTTTTTTAACTGTGTTTGGCAAAATTCACCTCTTCTAATAATTATAATTAGACCTATTCAATAAACACTATTATTTACCTCTGAGATTCTGGATCAACAGAAATGAGGTAGCAATAACACTAATTACCGGAGCTACAACATTTACATAGTCTGTAAATGACGGCTTCCTTCTCACTTGTAATGAAACGATATCATTGTTCTTAAGATCAAACTCGAACATTTTCGATGGCTCCGGATCTTTATATTTATACCGGAAAAATGCCACCTTCACCAATTTTTGTTGCTTATTATACCGGGATACTTTTACCTCAATCATTGTTTTGGCAAAATCATTATTTCTGCTGCCCCCGCCCCGTGGACTAGTATATCCCAGACTAAATGAAATTAATTCAGGCAACGTCGTCCCTTCGGGAACTAAATATCGACCTGAACTTCCAACATCTCCCCACACATTCACCGAATCTACCAATTCCCCTGCTCCTGCAACACGAATATACCTGTCACTTGTATAGTCTTCCTGCAATTGAGCATACACCAGGGTAGGTAGTAACATGCAGATCACAGCAGTCAGGGTAACACACGTTATTTTTTTATCCATAGTTATTTTTCCCAGAGAGCACATGTGAATTTTTATTCACATTACTCATCCTATTTGAGATGATATAATTATTAATGTCAATTAAAACAGCTATTGACTCATTTTGAATAAATTTCATAGTTAGTATACAAGGCATTGTAATAACCACTACCATAGTAATGGCCCGTCTCCTTTTTGTGGTCAAAATCATTTAGTACGATACCCGTAATATTAGCCTGAATCCGGCTAAGCTCTTCAATTGTTCTAAAAAGCATTCCCTGATGGGTTTTCCTATATCTAGCAACGATAAGCGTTGCCTCTGTTTTCTTCAACAGAGCCGTAGAATCGCTTAAGATACCAAAGGGCGGGGTATCCAAAATTATCACATCAAACATCTCCTCCATCTTCTCCAAAAACTGTTTGAATTGTTTGCTATTCCCTATCATATCTGGCTTTTGTGTTTCCTTGCCAGCGGTTATGATCTTCAATCCTTTTGAATCTGAATCTTGAATTAACTGTTGGAACGGGAGCTTACCATACAGGTAATCCGATAATCCTTCTTTATTATTTAATCCAAAATATGTTTGAAGTTTAGGTCTGCGAAAATCAGCTTCAATCACGATGGTATTATATCCATCTTCAGCAAAGGTAATACCCAGATTGGCAACAATCGTAGACTTTCCATCTCCCTTTTCAGGACTGGTCACAGCAATTGTTTTCGGAGGTGTTTCTCCGTACTGATAAATAATATTATTTTTTAATCTTCTAATTGATTCAGAAGCTAGGCTCGAACGATCTTGGTACAACACTATTTCATCCGGGATCTTACCCTCCCCTATTACAAATGCCTTTCTGTTCCTTTTAGAAATTTTTTCAAAGGTCGGAACAACAGATAATGAATGGTCTGGTAGATATCTCGATCTGAGCTGATCAACGCTCTTGATAGTATTGTCCATAAAATCACTAATAGCAATATAAACTGCTGAAAAGAAGCCTCCCAACATCAAACCCAATATTAAGAGTATTTTTTTATTAGGACTTACAGGAACAGCAGGGACCTCTCCTCTATCAATGATACGACCAAATCCAAACTGTGATTGTTTCCAAACGGACATATCCGCATACTTTTTGGATACGTTCATATAGAGTTCTTCATTGATTCGAACATCTCTTTTAAGTTTTGCCAGTTCTATCATGCCTTTTGGCAAAGAATTAAAATTGACATCCAAGGATTCCTTCTGTTGGGCCAGAGTATCTTTCTGTGTGATATATTGATTTTTCTGTATCCGTAACTCAACCAAATGGCTCTGTATTTCAGAAACTCTTTTAGCCCTATCTTCACTATCCATACCCATGAATTCGTTATCACTGGTAAAAAGTTTATTCGAAAGGCTCTTGATTTCTTTCTTAAGATCCTCGATTTGCCCATCCACATATTTTAACTGGGGAGGTACCGGATTCCTCTTTAATACACCAGGATTTTTAGTAATTATAAGACTTCGTTCTCTTTCATAATCTGCAAGCTTTTCCTGTAAATTTTTAATTCTTGGACCAATCGCTTCTGAAAACTGCTCTGAAAGCCCCGGTTTAATCTTATCGAGTTGTTTTTCATATTTAGAAATTGATTGGTTAACAGCGTCCAATTCCAAATTAACCTTTTGTAATTCAGATTCCACATTTACCCTTTGTGTCACCATGCTCGTAGCTTGTTGATTTTCCTGTACGATTCCTGTGGCATCCATATATTTACGCAGTTTCTCTTCAGCGGCTTCCAGTTTTGCCTTGGTCTTCTCCTTTTCTTTTTTCAAAAATTCTGTAGTGGCTTCCGCTGCCTGACGATTTTGTTGAGTTGATTTATCGACATAAATCTCCATCGCCTTATTTACGACTTCTGCTGCCTCTTGTGGGGAAGAACTTTGAAAACTAACTGAAACAATATCAGATTCTTCTTTGGGCTGCCTGAATTCGATATTATTTCTAATCCTGTTAGCTACTACTTCTTCACTCGTTCTGTAAATCTTTCCACTATCCTCTTGTGTCCATAACAGCGGGAACTTGTTTATACCGGCCGAATCTTCGGCTATAAGTTTACGGGCAATTTGACGAGAAAATTCTCGTGACTGAAGTATCTGAAGCTCATTTTCAAGAGTCGAACTGGTTCCATAACCAGTGGTTTGCGAAACTATCTGCGAAAGTTCATCATTTGATGATGCGTTTGGGTTAATTAGCAAGGTACCTTCACTCTCATACACAGGTGTAATATAATCAGCATAAACCCAGGCACCTGTTGCACCAGCTATTAAGAACAACAGAACTATCCATTTATATCTGAGCAGTATAGAAATTAATTTTTTAGGGTCAAGTCCATTACTAGCTATATTCTCTGCTTCAGGAGCATTATGGGGGATATAATTAAATCCACTTTGCCCATCTCTCGGGCCATTATTTTTTTGAAGTGAATCAGACATCTTGATAACATTTAAGGTTTAATAAATCGGACATTTTTAAATGTCATACTTATATTTTTACATAATTAATTTTGAAAGTAAATCTTAAGAATAAGGTTATCCTATCAATAAAGATTTATCTTGTTCTCTAAATCTACCGGTAACTACTTTCCTTTCCTTGTAGGAATAAGTAGGTACAATAGACTTTAACAACTCCCTAACAGATCCTGTACTTCCATTTTTAAGTAAATTGAACAATTGACTAATTTGGGTTTCCAGTTCATTCATAGTCAATTTTCGACTACAGATAGCCTTAAAAATTTCTTCATGCTCGGTCTCAATAACGCCTTCTTCGGCATTTAAAAGCTCCTCAAACAGCTTTTCACCGGGACGAAGCCCCGTTATCTCAATTCTTATATCCTTGTCCGGCTCCAGGCTATGTAAACGAATCAAATCTTTAGCCATATCTAATATTTTAACCGGCTCACCCATATCAAGAACAAAAACCTCGCCCCCTTTACCCATAGAACCCGCCTGCATGACCAGCAAAACAGCCTCGGGTATTGTCATAAAGTAGCGTTTCATTCCAGGATCCGTAACAGTAACCGGTCCACCATTTTTTATTTGCTCAATAAATAGAGGAACGACCGATCCTCTTGATCCGAGTACATTTCCAAAACGAACAGAGATAAACTTTGTAGAACTGGTACTATTAAAAGCCATGCAAACTTCTTCAGCTACCCGTTTAGTAGCTCCCATAACATTCGTGGGGTTTACAGCCTTATCAGTAGAAATCATCACAAATTTATCTACATCATGTTTACAAGCAAGTGAAGCAATTAAACGGGTACCTCCGATATTGACCTTTATTGCTTCTTCTGGAAAACTTTCCATCATTGGGACATGCTTATAGGCAGCAGCATGAAAAATTATGCTCGGCTTAAATTGGTTAAGAATATGATTCATTTTATACTCATCAGTAACACTTGCTACACACGGTATTACCTCTGTCTTTTTCCCTTTAAATTCATTTTCAATATAAAACAGCTCTGTTTCATCGATGTCGAGTGCGATCAATTTTCCGGGTTCCAGATTTGCACATTGTCGAACTAGTTCACTACCGATTGATCCTCCGCCACCTGTAACCAAAACAGTCTTTCCAGTAATACTGTTTTTAAGTGAATCCATATCTATTTTTACCGGTTCCCTCCCCAGGACATCTTCAATACTGATATCTCGTATTTGTTCTATCCCAACGGGATCAGCAGTTAGTGAATGAAATGACGGCAGTATTTTAATATCCATTTCCGGGCGAGTTGCTTTAATCTCTTCTATAATCACCTTGAGATCTTTTTTGGGGTATTCGGGAAAAGCGACAATTAACTGATTCACAGGATGATTCTGTATGTATTGGATCATTTCCTTTTTTCCACCCAAAATTCGAACTCCATGAAGAACCATACCAGGTATCACCCTATCGTCAAAAATCGCATAAACTGACAAATTCCAGTGATCATTTTTTAAAATATCCCGAAGTATCTGTTCACCCTCATTTTCTGCACCAAATATTATTGTGTGTTTGTTGGCCTTCTTGGTTAAACTGAAAAGCTCATAATACATTCTCTTGCTAATTCGAAACCCACTTATCATGAGGATAGCACTCATTGACATTAAGGCCGTAAATGCATATTCAAAGTTTCCCATTATCAGTAAAAAATGTGCTATAACTAATGAAGCCAATCCTCCAAAAGTAACTCCAAAAATAATACCAACTAATTCTCTCAGACTGGTATGTCTCCAGTTTACCAGATACATTCTGAAAACCCCCAAACCTATTAGCATGGATCCAGTGATAATAGCTATATGTTCAAAGGGGAATGGTCTTACGGTTGAAAAAGGATGAAGAACGATATAAGACACTATAGCGGATATATACAACGAAAAGATATCCCCCGCTAAAAAAAACAAACCCCTTGTAAACTTGTTTTGGTATTTATGCTTAATTTTATATGATTCAACTTCCATTTAACCCCCGCCACTTGATTTATCTCTTTGAAGTATAATTGATAACTAAAATGTAAATCATGTTATTTATGCTGCTCTCTTGGTCTTGAAATCCCATATACTATCAACAGAATTTATTCATTGTATTTCACCTATTGCATTACAAGAGTTATGCCAAGTCCTAATGCCCCTTTCAAACATTTCCCTCGTACGCGGAAATAGTTTATGAGCATGCCTTAAGATGCGATTAAAAATCAAAAATTGGTCAAATAGCTTGGGAGGGAATAAAAATTGAAAGTTTATGCTGAGTAAAACGTGTTATTTTTATTCAACCAGTCGAGTAAAAATTACTCGTATATTTTCCTCCTATCAGGACCTCTCTTCATCCTTTAGAACAGAAATAATATTGCCTCAAAAAGGAAACTGATAAAAATAGGAAAGCATAATATCCGGAAAATCATTTTTCATGCTTTCCATGCAATAGTATCTCTTTTGTAGATTGTCGATGATAAAGTACGCTCTTTATTGCATTTACAACTCGTAAACGTTCTTCATTAGAAAGGTTACTCCCGGAAGGTAAGCAAAGCCCATATTTAAATAACATATCCGACACCCCATTCCCATAAAATGGAAACTCTTTATAAAGGGGCTGTAAATGCATTGGTTTCCAAAGGGGCCTGCATTCGATATTTTTATCCTCAAGTGCCAATTGGATATCCTTTCTCGTTATTCCTCCTGTCTCTGACGGGTTTACCAAGATGGTTGTAAGCCAACGGTTACTAAAATGGCCTTTGGGTTCTCTCAGGAAATAAATGCCAGCAGTTGAATTCTGAGCCTCGAGTCTTGAGTCTTGAAATAGTTCGTATTCGAACCACTTTCCATTTAATTTCTTGAAATAGAAATCATGATTAGCCCTTCTTGCTGATACACGCTCATCCAGCACTTTCATCTGTCCCCTCCCTATCCCCGCTACAATATTGCTCATTCTATAATTATAGCCAAGTTCTGAATGCTGGTAATGAGGTGCCTCATCACGAGCCTGAGTTGCCAGAAAACGTGCTTTTTCTATAATTTTTTTATGATCACCCAAAAGAGCTCCTCCCCCCGATGTTGTGATAATCTTGTTTCCATTGAATGAAAAGACTGACAATCTGCCAAAGGTACCACACTTACGACCTTTGAACGATGAACCCATAGCTTCTGCTGCATCTTCGATAACAGGAATCTCATATTTTGCAGCAATCTCGAGAATGCTATCTACCTTTGCAGGCATTCCATAGAGGTGTACTAGCACTATTGCCTTTGGCTTTTTACCCTTCACTATTCCATGAGGATGTTCGTTTTGGCTCCTTTCTTCCATACGATCAATTATGGCTTGCTCCAGCAGTGCTGGATCCATATTCCAGGTATCAGGCTCGGAATCTACAAAAACAGGATTAGCTCTCTGATATCGTATGGGATTGGCTGAGGCTGCAAACGTAAAGGATTGGCATATTACCTCATCTCCGGGCCCGACTCCACAGAGAATTAGGGCTAAATGTAATGCCGCTGTGCCCGATGTGACTACAGCTGCATGCCCCCTGCCAGTATAAGTTTGTAATTCATTTTCAAAAGCATCCACATTCTCACCTAAGGGGGCTATCCAATTCTTCGCGAAAGCATCATGGATATAATGAAGTTCCTCCCCGCCCATATGGGGGGATGAAAGATAAATACGAGAGGTTGAATAGCTCATAAATAGTGAAATAGTTTTTTAGAATAGATTCATCACATCACCTAACTGCCGTCTCTGTTATAATTTTACCTTTTACGTCCTCTCAAAATATAGGCGCAAAAAAGCTTCATACTTCCAGCAACACGCAGTTTACTAACCTGTTTTCCTTTTTTAGTTACAATAGTTATGCCAAAGCCCCGTGACATTTGTGGAGCTTGTTCTTTTAATTGGATTGTGTCCTGTAAGTCTTATGAAAATGAGGTATTAAATTTTTTTACGGGCTTTTCTAAAAGTTAGGCCAAAAAGAAAGTCATAAAATCGTGTTATTTTTATTCAACCCGTCGAGTAAATATTACTCGGGAAAAGGCGACATGATTAGGTAGGCATTCCGGTGTTTAGTTAAATATATATTTGTAGAGTAATGATCTTTCAAAATTCCACAAATTGGACCTCTTTATTTGCTTTTAGAAGCTATCACAAGCTAAAACTACTCTTAATGATTACATCTTTCTAATAAATTGAAAAAATAGTCGACTTTGGATCTTTTTTTGAATTGAATCTAAGTCTAATAGAAGCGTAGCTAAATCCAGGTTTGTTATCCCCGCCCAAAGGCTTAGGGATCTGTCCATGGAAAGCACCAAGACTTCTAATACAAGAATACAATAGATGCTGAACAGAGTAATTAAACAATAAGTGTTCAGCATGACAGGAGAGATTTTGCAAGATTGCAAATAGTAAATACCAAGTAATCTACTGTAAAGGTTGTAAGAAATATTCAAATTAAGAGGATATAATGAATCACTTTCGGTTACCATTTATTTTCATAATTCTCATTCTTTCGAACATTCTGTTTATTCATAATGCACAGGCACAGTCCGTTCAGGTTGGAATTACCGGAGGAGTTAACATGAGCTCTCATCTTAAAGATTTTTGGCTTAAAAATAATGATGGCACTGATATACGATTGAATCCCAAAATAACGACCGGATTCCAAACAGGTTTTTTGGCTAGAAAAGATTTTAGTCAGGTCTTACGCTTACAGACTGAACCCTCTCTAATTTTATTGGGTGCTCGTTATCAGGAGTCCTTTCAATCAGGAAACCTGCAATTCCACACAAAAAGCAGAACAAAACTACTATATGTTCAACTGCCACTTGTACTGCAAATTTCGACTATACCAAAACGCAGAACAGTATATGGGGAACCATTTGCTACTACCACCGTCCATCTAACAGGTGGAGTCTTTGGAGGTTACTTGTTGGATGCAAACTTTGATGGCAAGAATACGAATGCTACAGATAATTTCACTTTCCAAGGCAGCTTTTCCGAAGATGTAACTTCTCGCTATACGGATTATGATGGAGGAGTCATATTTGGTGGAGGTATTGAATACGGAAATAAGGGGAAAGTTGGGTTTGAAACCAGAGCCATATTTTCTGTTTTTGATACGGGGAATTCATCGGACCAATATTGGTTTCATCCACAAAATATGGCTATTACTTTTTCTCTTTATTTTATACTCTAAGAATGCACATTGAGGTATCCCTGCCTAAAGCGATATCTTTTTTTAATTGTATTGATGGGCTTCATAAGAACGTGTATTTATTCTGATAATAATTCAGATTCCCTCATTACGATTGGCTCCGAATCAACGTCCCGAATAAAAATCATAGGTTCATCATAAGTGTAATCGATTCTTTTCATATGTTCCCCCCCTTCTTCTGCAAACATGGCTTGCAGGGTATCCAATGGAATATTAGCACCACCCGCCGCTATGCTGGACGTAAACGCGACATGACGAATATTAATTTCTGTGATTTTGGGAACCCCGTTGGGATCTTCTTTGAAATCTACGGTAAAGATACCATTCAATTTTGCTCCGATTTCAGACGATATACGTTCCAGAGCCTGTTCCGAAAGCCGAACCAGCTCCGGTTCATTAATCAAACGCCCAAAAGAGGTATTCCCGGTAATCCCTGAAGGAGCAACTTTAGCCATAATGTAATTCACACGTTCAGCACTGGCCGTACGTTTCAATTGTCCATTAAAATAGAGCATCTTGCAGGCCATATTTCTGCCCGGTAAATATTCTGTAGCTATAAATTCACTAACATCTTTATTAATAGAAATCCATTCTGAGAGAGCAGCTTCCGATTCTATTTTAAGTGATCCCAGTCCGCTGGATCCTTTTGTACTCCTGATCCAAAAAATATTTCCTATTTCTTCGATAAGCTTTTGATAGTTATAATTGGAAGGATTGACTCTCCTGAATCTAGGTATCAACACAGAACCGTCTAAAAGTTCATGGAGTTTGTGTTTATCTACAAGTAAATTTGCAAGATTATAGTCAGGAAGATGAGTGATCACATCGCGGTCAAGTTTTGATTTGTTCAAAGCCCATTCTAAAACCTCTGCCTCAGGTAATATAACCGCACCTTGGATATCTTCTTTTTCAACAATTCCATTTATAACTTGCCAGTATTCTTCGTCATCAGCTTTGGGTACTAAATAATTATCTTCAAAAAGAGAACGGTCATATAGCCCATAAGCAAGGGGATTGCAATCGACCCCTATAAACCTAAAAGAAGATGAACTCTTACAAAGTTTTATCGCACGAACAAACGAACGCGGGGTGGGACCGCCAACTCCTGTTACTAATATATTTCTCATAATATATAGACCTCCTTTTGTATAATTTTAATTTGTACCGTCAAAAGGCTGCATTGGGCGGGCATCAGATTGATCGATTCCCTCTCTTTTCAAAATCTTTATAATAGTCAGCCAGATTATTTTTAAATCTAAAGTAAATGAAATATTCTGAACATAATACAGATCTAATTCAAATTTTTGCTTCCAGGGAATTGCATTTCGGCCATTTACCTGGGCCCAACCTGTGATCCCCGGTTTTACATCATGCCTCTTTCGCTGTTCGGCGGAATAAAGTGGAATGTATTTTGATAACAACGGGCGAGGACCAATCAAACTCATATCGCCCTTTAAAACATTCAAAAGTTGAGGTAATTCGTCTAGAGATAATTTTCGAATCCAACCACCCACTGGGGTTATCCGTTCATTGTCCGGCAATAAATCCCCCTTTATATCTTTCTGATCCGTCATTGTTTTAAATTTGATTAAATTAAATGTCTTTTCATCCAAACCCGGTCTCTGCTGATAAAAGAAAGCTTGTCCCTTATTTTGAATAATTAAAATAAGAGTGATAAAAATTGTGACTGGTAATGTAAGAAGTAGTAGAAATACAGAGATCACTATATCGAATAGTCTCTTAAAAAGAATTCTATACATAATACCAACTCTAAAATTCACGTTTGATGCATCATGTTCACCACTTTTTTTCTCTTCCCCGAAGCCAACAGAGGTATTTCTGATACATATTCCACCCGTATTTCCGCATCTTTTCCAAAGTATCTCAGAAACTCATTTATGAGCTCTTTTTTTCTTTCAAATTTGTTATCAGTATTTATTTTGAAGTAGTAACTTTTGGGCGATTCCTGAACAAACTGGTATTGTTTGATATCAGTGTATTTCCACATATTATTTGTTATTACATACGAGGATATGAGCTCTCCTTTCGTATTGTAAATGGTATCCATTCTCCTACCTTCTACGGTTGATAATGCTAGGTCCCCAGATTCGTTGGAATCCAATACCGCTACATCCCCTGTATCATAACGAATCATCGGCATACCGTAATTAAAAAGATCTGTAACGACGATGCGTCCGGGCTTTCCTATAGAGGCAGGATCATCACTATTCATTTCAAGTATTTCAAAAAAATAACTAGCCGTATTCAAATAAAATGAACTCCCTCCCTTTTTTTGTTGAGCTAAAATACCGTTTTCAACATTTGAGTATCTTGAAACAGGCTCACAATCAAAGTATTTCTTCAAACTTTTCCTTGTATAGCTATTCAATGCTTCAGACATGGTGATCACAGACTTAACATTTGAAGAAACTTTTTCAATTCCTGTATGGTCAAGATACTTGCATAAAGCTTCGAAAGCAGAAGCATAGCCTAATAATGATTTTGTCGTGGTATCAGCTTTTAAATCTCGAACGAAATCAGAAAAAAATTCATCGGATTGATCCATAACATCGACGGGAATAACGTTTTGGATAAAAGAAGAAGCCCTCCCTTTTTTATTAATTTCGTTCCATATTTTTAAATAATACAGGCGTTGACCCAGCTTATAACCAGCCAGGTTCGCAAAAAATATAGTATCTGCGGTATTCCTTAGCACTTTATTGGGATCCTGTAATACTTTAAACGGAGTTCCAGTAGAACCACTCGTGACAACTGGCTTTAAATTCTCTTTTTTATAACTATTTGAAATAAACTGTTCATAATTCTGCTTGATGACACTTTTGTTAACTATGGGAAAGCCTGTAATAGTGGTACCTTGACTAAGGTTTGAATAAAAATCAGCTGTTTTTATAGCGTGTGACAACAACTCCGAAAGATACCTTTCTACCCTGTCATTAGACCGCCCCTCTTCACTGCCAAATATAGCCGAAATGTCTTTTAAATGGGTGGCTACTTTAGCACCCGTTAACTTGTCGTACATCCAGAAGGATTTCTCTCTTACTTTTTGTAACATAATTCCTTCCCTTTTTTATATTTTTTATTCAAAATTATTTGGCTCTTTATATCAATGTTGCCATTCTATGAGATTAACTTTAGCTAACATTCTTGCTATCCGGGCCCTTAATTTCAGAAGAAACGTCAAATATTTATTCTGCCATTGCTTCCTGTAATCAACATATATGGGTATTAAAAACTTTTTTCTTCTGTTCTCCTTAAAAAAGGTAACATAATCTTCATGACTCATATTTTCGTAAGGGCTATATTCTTTTAATCGCAAAGAGTGTTCAAACGTATCAGATTCCAAAAGTTTCAACGAGTGATCTTCTTCCTCATATTCAAACCAGTGACAAACCGCTTTTCTCCTAGAGAGATCCCATTCAAGTGCAAGAGTCACTTTTGAAAAATCGGGAAAAGTCAATTCCCCTCCAGCATAAATATGCCATGGAATAAAAAAATTACCGAGGCCATACACTATATATCCATCACGATATTTTTCCCCACCCTGAACACAATGAGAATGACACCCCACAACTACATCCACGCCGGTATCAATTAAAGCTTTCGAAAATTCCCGGTACATCGGATATGGTAATGTTTCCAAATCAATGCTCCAATGGAAATAGACAATCACGGATGAATTAGGCTGTTCTTCTTTCACCCTTTCTACTTTTCTGATGATTGAATCTTCCGAAATTTCTGCAACATGTATATTTTTTTGAGGATTCTTTTGATGATAAAGCAAAAAATCCCAGCAGAAATTAAACACAAAAACCTGCCGCCCCCCTTCAGTAAAACACGCTGGTCTCATAGCCTCACTTCTTGTTTTACCTGCGCCGACATATTTGATATTGTTTTTTTGAAATTCGACTAAGGTACTTTCAAAAAATTCAGGCAAGTCGAGTGTATGGTTGTTTGCAAGTGTTGCAACTACCGATTTACGATTTTGTTTAATCGCTTTAAGCAGTGCTGAACTGCTATACAGAATAGGTGTATTTTCTTGGCCTCTAAATGTATGAGCAATCAATCCTTCCTGGTTATAGATTAATGTCTTTCCATTAAAAATGGATTGATTTTCCTGCAAAACATTCCGGATCGATTTAGTCAGATCCTTATTTGCAGCGGCGATATCTCCCAAGATTATCATCTTTTTTTTGCCTTTTGATACTTGCCTTTGGTAAGGGTGCTATTCATGTATTGCGCAAATTCTCCAGCTCCCATGAACTCAGCTTCCGGCCAGTTTTTGTTGATACTTTGTAATAATTCTGCAAATTGTTTCAAAGAACGATCTACATGGGTACCATTTCTACCCGTCACGAAATTTACTCTATGCGTATTTATGAGTGCGGGTTTGCCCCATTTAAATGCTGCTGCAACCTGTTTCATTGTATCCCCCACGACATTTGTGGTCTTTCTTACCGGCTCAAAGGCACAATTAGAGATGAAATGAACGATGCCTTCATCAGAAATTTCACCGAACTTTCTTCTCTTCTTGTCAACATTACCCTTTCCATCCGGTTCCATTCTCCAGTGCGATGAGTCAATATTTTTGATCCCGTTATTAAAAAGGGTCATGTAATATCGACTGTCAAATATTGCATTAGGTGGATTAAAAACCGTTGGCTTTCGATTAAAGACAGACTCAAATAATCGTATACCGTCAGCAAGTGAATCATCTAAGAAATAAAAATCATCTTCTCTTTCCGTAAAATAACTGGCTTGAATGGGCACATTTGAATCAGGAGCTGTATAATGAGCGAATCGATTGTCAAAACAAAATTGATATACTTTGTCACCCGATTGTAACTTTCTCATCCAGATGGGAACATTAATATGTTCACGGCCGTGAAGTTCCGGCTGAAAAATCCCCCTGGAGATTCCCTCCATCCATCTTTCTATCGTTTTGGTCCCCCCCGGTTGCTCCCTGAGTGTATCAGTAAATGGTTTATAATAATACTGGGAAAAGCCTGTCTCCCTGATTCTATCAAAATCAGGGTTTGCCATGATGGTAAAGGGAGAAAGTATAGCCGGCCTTCCTTTTCTATCCTTAACCGAATCCAACACCTCAAATAACCGATCCAAATCCCTGTAATTGGCCATACTTTCTGTTTTGGTATGAGGGGTCTTGTCTAATGGCAATCCATAAGACAATAGCGTTTCGTACTCTTCCTGAGAATGGATTCTAAAGTCTCCCCAATCATCGGATATAAAGACGACTATTTTCCGTTTCGTCGACCATCCGGGAATATTTTTAAGATTCAGAATAATATGTTGTTTAATGTTCCGAATTGACATCTTTGTATATTTTGTTTACTGAAGTGGTCATCTCCCATTCACTGATATTGTTATCCCCGGTTGCTGTATCTAAAACAGAAAACATCGTGCCAAAATCATATTCCTCTAAAAGTTGGCTCAATTTATACGCGACATTTTTTCGATTTAGCCTCATAAAAAGCACTCTTGCCTTTACCTTTAACGATTTATCTTTCAAAGCTTCAAAAAAATAATCCGGGTATCTTTCTTCATCTAACTCATAAGGATGAATAAAAAAAATTGGAAAACGATCTTTGGAAACATTCAGGAATGATCTTTTGGTAAAACTTATGGGCAATAATCTAAAGTAGCTCCCTCCCAGGCAGGGTATCTCTCTTCCAAACATTGTGTCTGTAGACATCGGAATTTCATAAAGTGATCTTCCCTCTTTAAAATTTATCTTCGTAATATTTTTGTTGAAGGAACTCCAGCCGTAATTCAGTCCTTCACATGGCATAATGCTACTGTCATATTCAAAACCAAGTTCAACCAAAAGTTCCAACGCCCACTTTGTGTTTTCATTAATCGAAAAAGCGGGGGCTCTATGCCCAACAACTCGCTGGCCCGTCAAATCTTGTAGCAATTTTCGGGCTCGGTCGAGCTGATCGTATGCCATATCATAATCCATCCTAAAAAATTGATAATGATCATACCCGTGCACCCCTATTTCATGACCGCCTGCATTGATTTCTTTAACCAACTTCGGGTAATGTTCTGCAACTTGCCCCAGGACAAAAAAAGTACCGCGTACATCATACTTTTTTAATAGTCGTAATATGGTCTCAGTATTTTTAACAACTCTTTCCGTCGGGGGGATCGTAACATTCAGTAGATCCCTCATTCCCAAGTTAACTCCGTCTTCAACATCGACTGTAAATGCTGCTTTATTCAATTCCATATTTATCTTAATAAATCATGCCAAGTCTTTAGATACATCTTTTTTCAATGGTACTTTCTTTACGACTTTCGCCGGTCTACCTATTGCAATCGTCCAAGCTGGTATATCTTTTGTCACTAATGAATATGCCCCAACAATAGCTCCCTCTCCAATAGTGACACCTGGCATTACAATAGATTGCGTACCGATCAAACATCCTTTTTTTAAATGTACTTTTTTTCTTACGTAAGGTAGTTTACCATAATCTTCATAAGCAAAATATTTACTCATATCTCTCTGATGACAAAGGATAATACTTCTTTCTGCTATATGAACTCCGTCTTCTATTTCAATTAACGAACTATTTGAGGTATCAACTAAACAATCCGCCCCAATAAAAACTCCAGACCCTACTTTACAACCAATTTTTCGCCATACTTTCGGTCGAATGAGCCGAGCATTAATTGGAGATAAGATTACAGAATTCGTACAGTATTTAAGTAGAAATGCATTCCTAAACCTACGAAACGTTTTTCTCAAAATTTCCGAAAAAGTAACTTTCCCATACTCATCCTCAGAAAAATGTAACCCGAGTTTTCGTAAAAAACGATATGCTAGACTATAACTCTCTGACATATTTTTTTCTTATTATTAAAGCTTTATAAAATTGCGGAATTTTCCGCAGCAGTTTTAATGGGATTAAATATTTTGGAGGATTTTCTCCGTTTAACTCCCAACATTTTATATGTGTTGCCTGGGTATCTAAAATTTTATGATAATTGCTTGTACTTATTCCTCCCAAAAAAAATCTGATAATGAACTCATTTAATCGCTTCACTTTCAGCTGATTAAAATAGAATATCCGTAAAATGAATTCATAATCAGCACTCCCTCCTAAATCAGTGCGATAATATCCTAATTTTTCAAATACTTCCCGTTTTAAATAAACACTTTGATGGGAAGGCATCCATCCTATTCTAAATAAAGACTTTTTGAAACGAGGACTTTTATTTACCCTGACTGGGACTCCTTTTTTATTCACGAGTATACTATGCCCATACATAGCATCAATATCATTCGACACGAAATGCTTAGCTATTTTTGAGATAACCCATTTATCATATAATTGGTCACTGGCATGTATTAGACCAACAACGTCTCCGCTTGCATATTTTATTCCTTTATTAATAGCATCATACATGCCCCGATCCGGTTCTGAAATAATCTTGGAAATATGGCTCGAATACTCATCAATAATTGCCATAGTGTTATCAGACGATTCGCCATCAATTATTATATATTCGATATTTTCATACGTCTGATTGATTACAGATTCAATAGTAGAACGAATATCTTCTTCATTGTTAAAGCAAATAGTGATAATTGATATTTTTAAGTTTGATTCTTCCATTTTTCACAAATGAACTTTATAGATTGATCTCTCATTTCTACCAAAAAAATAACACTTTACGCTTCTAAGAGTTTCTAATTAGTTTTGAATATTTGAGTGAAATTTTGAGCAAAACCTTTCACTCTGCTTTGGTAATCCTGATATAACAAAGCCTTACCATTTGTTTTGTAATTAGTTAATATGTCAGCAAGTTCTTTTGCATTATGAGGATCAAAATAAGTCCCCTGATCTTTGAGCTGCTCAATATTAACATCCAAATTCGAAGCTATTACCGGAACCTGTAACGATTTTGCATCCTCAATAACGGTACTCCAACCTTCAAACAAGCTAGGTTGAATAACCGCTTTTGAAAATTTCATCAAAGTTAACTGCTCTTGACGGGGTATAACCCCAAGAAAACTTATATGCTCATCCAGTTCATATTTGTCTATCAAATCATAGAGAGTCTTCAAATACGGGGAATCATCTTGAGGCATCTTTCCCGTTATCGCCAAATGAACACTTTTGCCCCTCTGCTTAAGTTCTGCCAGCGCTTCCAGAAGTATCCTATGATTTTTATGATTATGGAACTGGTTAGAAATCATAAAATAATGATCCGGCAGTCTATACTTTTCGCGTAAAGTCTCAATTCCATCAAAATCAAAATCGTCGATTATGGATACGAAATTCAGCACATGTATATTCAGATCCTCTCTTAAAGAATAAAATTTTTTAAAATCCTCGCGTGTAACGGCACTCGATACTACCAAATCATTAGTGTGCTTAAGTATTAGTTTTAATCTTAATTCCCTCAAGAATAATTGTCTCTTAGAAAAAAATTCCGGATAATATTTATGTTGTAGATCAAGAAAAACGGATACTGATTTTACTTTCTGATCATAAGCTTTTTTTACGGGTAGCGGTTGGTGCCTCTCCGGATAGATTGCATCAAGATCAAACTGCTTTACAATATCATTTGAAAAAGTATTTCTCCTCGTCAGCCATGATTTTAAATATCCTTTTAAAGGAGAATCAAAATCCCATTGAATAAGCGAAAGATGGGTATATTCAATTTGATGGGTAAACTTCTCTAAATTTTTAGAATAAAAAACGAAAATCTCTGGTTGATCTGCCTCATCCAGGGCATTCAGTGCATTAATCAAATTGATAATATAATAAACCCCTCCCAGCCAATTGGGACTAATATTAAACAGTATACCCAGTCTTAATCTATTTGTTTGGCCCATTGATAATAGTTTTTTAGTCCTTCTTTCAATGAATATTTTCTACGGTATCCCAGATCTTTCAACTTCTTAATATCTGCGACCCAGTTATCGGGATCACCTTTTCGTGTTTTTCCGGAAAATTGATAACAGACTTGATTTTGAAACAGGGAATAGAATGACTTTACGCAATCTTCAATGAACACTTCCTCTCCATTTGCTACATTTATAATCTCACCGGTAAACGTAGCATTTTGGGCAACTAACTCAATAGCTTGCACAAGATCTTTGATATAGATAAAATCTCTTGATTCCTTACCCGATCCAAATAAACATACTCTTTCTCCGTTTTTGGCCTTCTGATACAAATCCCAAAAAAGCTGTTTCTTGAGTCCTTCACCATAAGCTGAAAAGATACGTATACAACATGTTTTTAGACCGAAAAATCGGTGGAATTCTTCACAAATAACTTCACTCATCATCTTGTGATAACCATATGGAGATAAGGGATTTCGGCTTGTATCTTCTTTTACGGGCAATTCTTTTGGATTTCCATATACAGCAGCACTTGATAGATTTATAAATTTACAATCCGGACGATATATCCTAATTGCTTCGAGTAACTTAAATACATTTGAAGAGTTCAGGTTAAAATCTCTCAACGGCTCCGACAACGAATCAGGCACACTGGCAGCACCCGAACAATTAATACAAACATCAAAATCATTTTTTTTAAAGACCGAATGATAATCAGCATTCGTAGCATCAATTAAAAAATAATGTTCGGTATCGGCATACTCTACCACGACATCAGCCCCCCAAACAGATGCTTTTTTTTCACGTAGATAATTGACCAGATGATGCCCAATAAATCCCTTCGAACCTACTACTAATATATTCATGCCGGTTGTTTTAAATTATTAGCATCAATCTTTTCTCGTCTCTTATGACGATTCAAAATGAATTTATAATATCTTTCTCCAATAATATCCGGGGCATATTTCCGAATACTTTCCTCTGCATTCTTCCCCATCTGCTCTCTCAAAGATTCATTATCCATCAATAAGGAAAGCTTTTCCCGAAATTGATCATAATCAAACAGTGGTGCTAAAAAACCATTAATACCATCTTCTATCATGTCTGATGGACCAGCTACACAATCAAATGATACTACCGGTATCCCGGATGACATCGCCTCTCCGATAACATTTGGAAATCCTTCTGAGCTAGAAGTAAAAGCAAATATTTTGCTTTGTAGATAAAATCTCTCAATTTGGCGTTGTTTACCTGCTAAAATGACTCGATCCTCGACCCCAAGATCTTTAATTAATTTTTTTAGACGGACCATATTTTTTTGTTTAAGATGATCGTACCCCACGATCACGAGTTTCCAGTCCTGCTTATTTATTTGAGCAAAGAGACGAATCAAGGTATCATGATGTTTACTCTTGATAAGCCTTCCTACGCTTAATACAATGTTTTTTCTATCAATCTGGTTTTCGTCTCTTGAAATCTCTCTAATCGGATTACCAATGACACTAATATTTGGATGATAATAGAAGGAATAATATATGTCCTTGGCTTTATGAGTTTGAGCGATAATACCTGTAGCTCTTGGATATAGCCAATTTCTTAATTTATCATGGATTACTCCCAAGCTTTTATCAGGCTGGCTCCTGTCCGATACAAAAATCGGATATTTTAGACCAAATAATGCCAGCAATACAAAATTATTCCAGTACTCTCCAAAACTTAATATCGAATCAGGATTTATATCCTTAATTTTATTTCTTAAAAAGGATATTGTTCTAAGAGTCGAAAACAGTCTATTTTTATTATTAAATTTAAATTTTGGCTTATGTACAATGATTTCATCAGGAATTTTATAAAAAATCTCTCGATTCCTACTATATAGAATCAAATGAATTTCAATATTTGGCTTCCCAACGAAATAATAACATAATTCCGACATAACTCTTTCCATCCCTCCCGCCTGTAATGATGGAATTACGAAACAAACTTTATTCATACTAACTATTAATATGATTTGAAATAAGTTTAATTACTTGGAGTAATATTGCTTTAAATCAATAAAGGTTTGCAAACTTGACGTCTTTACTATTTGCTAAATTACAAGAGTTATGCCAATTCGGTGTCTTCCTTATAAAAATTTGCCAAATGACTAGAAATGCAGATATGCGTAATTAAATACGATATAAAAACTTCTTCTCGTGTAGCTTTAAGAAGAAGCTTTTATTGAAATGAGAAAAAATATAGTTATCTATTCAGTTTATTGAGTAAAAATTACTCAAACAGTCTAAAAATCGTTGCCACTAATGTCGATAGTTTGAAGCTTAGAACTGGACACATTATTCATCGCCGTACTGTCAACACTGGTAAAATTATTATTCTGCAGGTAAACCGATTGTAAATCCGGATTATCAATCGCATTGAAAAAACTACTAGATATATTGCCGGTAAAGTGATTATCGTTCAGATAAACAATACGCAGTTGGCCAAAATGGGTATTCCAGTTTTGGGGAAAATCTCCGGTAAGGTCGTTCCATCCCAAGCCGATGAGAATACATTTACCATCGCCT
>Ga0102962_1000303_pt1 | contig 26052 bp, 26 predicted proteins | sample SalPonF2_C_D2_MG_FD_84519 | JGI IMG/M metagenome (GOLD analysis project Ga0102962, IMG submission 84519) | Salt pond soil microbial communities from South San Francisco under conditions of wetland restoration - Salt Pond MetaG SF2_C_D2_MG ...
CAGGCGCACGTTGAAGCGTTGACGAATCAAGTCCCGGATCATGGACAGTGTCCATAGCGCATACGCAAACCGCAGCTGCAGCGGATTGTTCTCCCGCACGGTGTCGGCCAGCCACTTCATCTGTTCACCGCTCAGCTTCGGTGGACGCCCGGTCTGGCGTTTGACCTTCAGCGCGTCCATACCGCCGTAATGATATCTGGCCATCCACTTGTAGAGCGTGGCCGGATTCATGTCCAACGTCTTCGCCAACACTTCCGGACTCTCGCCATCAAGCATCCGCTGTACGGCCCTGACCCGAAGCGCCTCGAGCGCCTGTCGGTTGAGCTTTCGGCCATCGAATTGGCGTTTGCATTTCATGGCCTCACTATAACTGATATTGCTATATTTTCGTAGTTGTTAGTATCGCTACGCGTCCTGACCTTGAGCGGGTGTCGACTGATGTGTTTCGGGCCGTAATGCACGGCGTAGTCAGTGCCTCCGTCGGACAAACATACTCACTAAGAAACGTCGCCCTGGCTCACCGGGATATAGAGGAGCGGCGCACAAGGGGAAGTACGATCCTAATCCCATGATTCCCAGAAGAGTGAGTGCGCTAATGGCGCCCGCGAGTTTGGATATGTCCGGTCGGGCTGAAGTTAAAGTGTCCGATTGATGCCCCTGTGAGGTGCCAACCAGGCCCGTCACGGATGAGTTCCCTGTGCCGTCTTTATATGAACGTGATTAGCGTTGTCGTTCAGCAACCTCTTTGGGCATCCGACAGTGGCGGAATGGTGCTGGAGTGGTTGCGTATCGTTACGCGGCCTAGTCTGCCAGCGAACGCCGCGTTGCCTAAACCTTCGGCTGCTGAGTCTCAACAGTAATCAGGTATACGAATAATCGGTATCAGTCGTACGATCTTGATTTCAATTCGCCCGATGACTTCGGCCAAGTCGCTGACGTCATGCGCGAACTGGGGTTCGAGCGCCGGCATGGGCGCCACTAAGAGCATCCCGCTTGCGATTTCAGCGTATCTCCGAAAGGTGAGAGGGCCAGCCTAAATCCCAAAACTTGCGGCGGACCCATCTCCTGCATCCCTGACGCAACGGCGTACAAACGGATGAATGCGAGGATCATTCATATCGTAGAGGCCGCAGTTGCGTAAGGTTCCTCTAACATCGATATCACGTCCAAGAAACTCTAACACGACACCATAGCAGGCTATCTCACGAGCGGGCGTGCCTGCCATCCCGATCGTAAGGCCTGGAGACATGCCCAGTTGGTCACCGTCAGACGGGTAGAGCTGCGTTAACCATATCGCTTTACCGGACCTGGCTTCACGCTCAAACATCAGAATTCTGTCTCCAGAGTGCACGAATAAGCCATCGTATCGTTTGGTCGTCCAGTGTGTAGAGGATGGATGATGTTCTATGTTTCGGCTAAACACAAACCCGGATTCTTCCATCACCTGAATAAATCCTCTCATAATTTTACCCGGGTATTCGACCGGGCAAAAATGATTATAATAGAAGCCTATATAGCTACGAAGTCGATTCAGACTATCGGGTGTCAACAATAGAATATTTCTGACCCTCTCCGACATGTCTGTGAGACCACCACTGAGAGGTCGCTTTATGGAAATTAAACTCCTGAACGCCGCGTGATCAAGCAACAATTCGCCCTCTTCTAGCCCGAAATAGTCGGATATGCGCTTGAGATTGCGCAGAGACGGCTTCGCCTGCCCTGAGAGATAGCGGTGGAACTGTTGACGATTAAGACCTATGCGTCGACAAACATCGGACACGGAGGCCGAATAGCTGCTGGCTAGGCGTAGATTTGCTGCGAGATCTTTACTGGACATGCCAAGGTACTGTCGCGAATTGTCGCGCTTAGTATACCAAAGAGACGCATAATTACATGTGCAATCCGTTGACAGCGACATAATCCGCTGATTATCCTGCTATCGGATCCGGACACAGTTGGCACAGCAAAAGCTTAAACCCATCGGCTGCACGAGTCAGCCTTGGCAAAGTCTGCGATGTATGGTGGCAAATTGGATGTCGCAAGACGGGCGCGTAGGAACAGGCTCCGCTGGGTTTACCACATGGCGTCCAAGCGGGCAGCAGACACCAAACCGGCTACGGTGCCGGAGGAGACGTAAAGATGGCGAACTACGCGAAGATACCTCGAAAAGCTCCTGCTAAATTCGGCCTCGCGTTGAGTGTCGGAGCCGTGGTAGGCGTAATTCTGGTTGGCGTGCCAGGACAAGCGCGTGCAAAGGAGCCGGTCCTCAAGGTTCTCACCTGGGAAGGCTTGGCCAACGATTCCTGGGTGAAACCCTTCGAGAAGAAATACCACGTCAAGGTAGATCGTACCTATGTGGGTTCCAATGACGAGTACATGGCTAAGCTCGCGGCGGGCGATGTCCAATACGATATGGTAGTTGTCGTTAGCTCGCTCGCTCAGCCAGCGATACGGGCGGGGTTCGTGGAGCCTGTCAACCTCAAAAATATCCCGAATTTCAAAAAACTTTATCCCACGTTTCAGAAACTGAGCTTCGAACGGCATAACGGCAAGCAATACGGCATCCCTAACGACTGGGATATATTGCCGGTGACTGTGAATTCAAACGTCGTAAAGCATTGTAGCTTCGGGGTGCTGTTTAACAAGAAGTATAAAGGCAAAATTGCTATGTGGGATGACGTGGCGACATTAGGTACTGTGGCAGCCTACATGGGCTTCCATAATATATGGAATCTCAATAAGTCCCAGTTGAACCAAGTCAAGAAGAAGATGATATCGCAAAAGCCACTGATACGAACCTATTGGTCTACAGGCGGGCAAATTATCCAGTTATTTAAGAGCGGGGAGGTGGTCGCGACGGACTCATGGAGCTATGTGACGCGAAAGCTCAAAGACGAAGGCATGAACGTCACGCAGTGCACCCCTAAGCATGCCACAGCGTTCCTCGATGCCGATTTCGTCGTCAAAGGAACGCATCATAAGAAGTTGGTCGAGAAATTCATTAATTACCTAATTTCTCCCAAAGTGGCGGCGCAGGTATATAAGGCAAGCGGCTTTGGTGTAACCGATCCGAGTGCCAGGAAGCATCTTCCCAAAGGAGCACTAAAAGGTTCAGTGATGGACAAGGGCGCGAAGTTCCGCCGCAATATAAATTTCTGGCAAGAAATTCCGAATCGTGGACAGTACCTGCACGTGTGGAATGAGATTAAGGCAGCGTCTGTAAAATAATGGAGGATCAGGTTCTCACGCTCGATAACATGACCAAGAAATTTGGTGCCTTTACAGCTGTAAACGAGGTGTCGTTCGCGGTTAGGCGCGGAGAGTTTCTGACACTACTGGGAGCGAGCGGTAGCGGAAAGACTACCATCCTTCGGATGCTCGCCGGGTTTGAGCACCCGACGGTGGGGGCGCTCATGATGAATGGGCGGGACATATCGAGCGTGCCCCCATACAGGCGGCGCGTAAATACCGTGTTCCAAAACTACGCATTGTTTCCGCATATGACCGTTAGCGAAAATGTGCAGTACGGGTTACGTTTCGACAAAGTCACAAGAGCCGAGAGGCGCGAGCGTGCACGAAGCATGCTCGCCCGCGTGGGGCTGGAGGGTAAAAAGGATCAGTTTCCAAGTAGTCTGTCGGGCGGTCAGCAGCAGAGGGTGGCGTTGGCGCGCGCCCTGATCAAGCAACCAGAGGTATTGTTGCTGGATGAACCGCTCTCGGCACTGGATGCGAAGCTGCGAAAACAGCTCCAATTGGAACTTAAAAGGGTCCAACGGGAGACGGGTGTGACCTTTGTTTACGTCACCCATGACCAGGAGGAAGCGCTGGTTATGAGTGATCGGATAGCGGTTCTTGACAGCGGGCAGCTCATGCAAATCGATACCCCGCAACAGGTGTTCGAGCGTCCAGGGTCATTATTTGTCGCTGAGTTTCTCGGGATATCAAATAAGCTCCGAGGCCTTGTAGAGAAGAGAGGGCAGAGTACGTTCGTTCGGCTTGGGCACGCCTGCGCAGTAAGGCTCGGGGAATCCTGGGGCACCGACCTCGAGCCTGGGGAGCGTGTTTGGTTGGGGTGCCGCGCAGAGCAGCTCCGGGTGGCGCTCAGCGACAGTGAACAGGATAACTCGGTGGGCGCTTCAGTGAAGGAGCTAATTTACTTGGGTACGCAGACGCGACTCGTCCTCGCTACTGCAGACGGCGTTGACTTACAGGTTCAGCTTAACAGCGAAGACGTACCCGACGGGATTTCGATGGTAGAGTCCACAGAGCTCCGGGTGGTCATTCCCGAAGGGGCCGTGCATGTATTCAAGGACGGTGCGGACCCCACAGCCATGCGGCGTGTCGCACACTAGCGACGCTGAGCTTATTGCCATGAACGCTACGCGCATGAGAAGAAAGGCCGACCTACGAGGAATCGTGGCCTCTCTTGTGGTTTGCGCGTACGTAGCCCTATTTATCATAGCTCCATACGCGATTGTTCTGGCATTTAGCTTCTGGAAGAAAACGCTGTACAGCGTAAAACCGGCATTCACAATTGAGAACTACGACAAGATATTCCAATCAACTCTGTACTTTCGAATAATTTTGAACTCATTTGAAGTAGCAATTGCGGTAACGCTGACAGTAATCGTAATGGGATACCTTTTAGCCTATTACCTTTCGCGATATTCTGGCAAGTATAGGAGCATTTTGTTCTTTTTGCTGGTGGTTCCACTTTGGACAAGCTACCTTCTTAGAGCGTACGTATGGACAATCATACTGGGACGCAAAGGGATAATAAACTCATTTTTGCTAAAAATGGGTATAATATCGCACCCTATATCGATAATTTTATATAGTCAGTTTAGTATCGATTTAGCGCTAATTTACATATTTATTCCATTTGTGGCCTTACCCGTTTATGCGGCGCTTGAAAAGATCCCCCCGGAATACCTCGAGGCGAGTGAGGACTTGGGGGCACGAGGTTGGAATACGTTTCTTAGCATCACGTTGCCCCTGACAGCGCCGGCGTTGGTCGCCGGCGCGGCTATCACGTTTTGTTTGTCGTTCGGGGACTTTATCACCCCGACGTTGCTGGGGGGTAGTTCCGACATCATGATATCGAATGTGATCCTCAAGCAATTCGGGGCCGCGTTTAACTGGCCTTTGGGCAGCGCATTGGCCATCGTCGTGATGTGTATTGTACTGGTGGTTGTCGCAGCAGCCATGACAGTGGTAAATAAAAGGGTCGGGTACAAGCTGTGAGCTCTGGAGCTAACGCCGGTGGTAGAGGTGGTCGGCCGCTTGTGACCGGCGCGGCGGCATGTGTCTTTGGGTATATCTATGTTCCGTTGATACTTTTGATCGTATTTTCGTTTGAGAAGAGTAGTGTGTTGGCGTTCCCGATGGGCGGCTGGTCGCTTCGGTGGTATCTGAGGTTGCTTGGGGATGCCGAGATGCAAGCCGGCGTGGTGAATAGTTTGATCGTGGCAGGGTCGTGCGTACTGGTGACGTGCCTGGTGGGTCTAGGTCTTGCGTTGGGACTGCGTGCGGCACCGGGCAAGCTGGGGAGGGCGCTGGAGCGTGCGTTCTTGTTGCCTCTGATTATTCCGCAGCTCATAACAGGCTTGGCGTTTCTGATTATCTTCAACCGGAGCGGGATACATCTGTCGCTGGCGACCGTGATTGTTGGGCAGTGCGTGGTTTGGATGCCGGTAGTTGTCATGCAGCTTTTGGCGCGGTTGAGGAGCATCGACGCGAATCTCGAGCGTGCGAGTATGGATTTGGGAGCGAATCCGCTTTACACGTTTATTTATATCGTACTGCCGTCGATCAAGACTGCAATCATCGGAAGTGGTTTATTGATCTTCACGCTCGCGTTCGATGAGCTCCCGGTGACATTTCTGTTAACGGGATCGCGGAATACGTTACCGATGCACATATGGTCCATGTTGAGGATAGGCGTTACACCGGAGATAAATGCTATAGCGACTGTCACGGTAGGCGTCTCGATTATTCTGATTGTAATGGCTATAGCGCTGCTAACTAAAACGCGAAGCAGGGGAATGGTAAATGGATAGATCGGAGGCGCTGTTTCGGGACGCTATTCCAAAAAGCCCCCTCGGAAGACCTGAGTCGGTAGCGTTGATCGTGGTGGATATGCAGTATCATGATGCGTGCGCTGAGCGGGGGTTGACCCAGGGAATGGAACGCTTGGTCGGTGGGTCGATGAGCTATTATGGCGAACGGCTTAAGTACCAAACCGTTCCTGCCATTAGGACGCTGCTTGAAGCGTTCCGTGAGCGTGGGATGACAGTGGTTCACGTGGTCTTGGGCTCGCGGTATCGGGATCTTCGGGACTGCCCCCCGAGATTTAGGGAGTGGACCCGCAACCTGGAGAAGCTGGTAGGGGTGGATGATCTTTGGTGGATGGGTAATCCTGACTTTCAGATATTGGATGAATTGAAGCCCATCCATGGTGAGACGGTCATTAGGAAAACAACGAACGGGGCGTTCAACGGGAGCGAGCTCGATAGCTTTTTACGCCGAAACGGTATCAGTACACTGGTCCTCACAGGGGTTGTGACGAGTGCGTGTGTCGATACCACAGCTCGGGATGCGGCGGATCGTGGCTACGACTGTGTCATCGTCGACGAAGGCACGGCGGATTATGACAGGGGTGCACACGAGGCCACTTTGAGAGCGTTCGCGGTAAACTTTGGGAGCGTCGTAGCTTCAGCCCAGCACGTCGTTCGTGCATTGGAAGTAGGAAGTGAGGTGTGAGTCTCAGGTTGGGGCGGTATACGGCCGTGCAGAACGGCGTTCGGTGAAGGTCAACGCGGTGGCGAGCGAGCGGCTATCCTGTGCACCAGGTCGCTTAGGGCCCAGATGCTCGCGCGGAAGGGGCTTGGTCGAACGGCCAAGGCCCCGTCATGTGGCAGTCCTCGCCGACGGTAGTCGTCTACAGATAACTCGTACTCGTCGCGACTGCTGCGTGATCAACGATAACTGACAGTCGCGACCCTTGGCCTTACCGCGCCAGCGCGTACTCCCCCGTCCGTTGAGATTAAGGAGCAGGCAGCGTCGGCTTGTGCTCGCGCAGGGCTGGGCTACCTCTTATTCGGCATCCGTGCCACTGCATTCTCTGATTTGGCTCTGCCTTTCAGCGATACGGGCAAAGTCGCCCTCCTGCCACCCTAAAAGGCGGCCGGGATTATCCCGCACAAACGACCGCACGTCGCCCTCAGGGACTCCAAGCTCAAGCAATGTTCCAATTAGCATCCGTAGCGTCTCAGCCGCAGGCGGCGCCCATTCAAAAAAATAATCCGTTGTCAGGATCACCTTATTTGCCGGCACGTGCGCCAGCATATCCACGAATTGCCGAGGATGGATACGCTGGAATTTCGGCAGACATCCTAAGCAACAAAACTCACATACCGCGCCAAGCTCTACCATGTCACGGATATGCCCGTCTTCAGCCCCAACGGAGTGACTATCCGGATGCGAGAATATAACTTCCTCAATACCGAAGGCTTTGGCACCATCCGCCAGCGCGATACTTTCTTCCGGCGAGATGTGGCCCGTACAAATGACCATGCTGTTTTCGGCCGCCGCGGCCAAGCATTCGCGTACTTCAGTTTTTAATATTCCCTTCTCGTTTATGAGTGTCAGGCCAGCGCTAGCGTTTAAGGATTCTGACCTCTTGATGAAGTTGCGTAAATATTTGCTCATGCCCCCACGCTCTATATCGTGCGCTGCACTCCACGTAGGCATGAATACCACCTTAGCGCCCAAGCCCGCGGCAGTTTCGACGGACATCGGGTTAAGGCCGCCGGCAGCGTAATTTAAAGTGATACTGGACAATATTTCAATGCCTGAAACAAGCTCACGAAGCAGATATGCTCGGCCGACCGTTGGCCACATGTGTGACTTGAGCACTATGCCAGCCATTCCAGCCGCCCGTGCCATCTTGAGTTCTTCGACGTCCTCCGTTCTTGTCGTGGCTTTGAGGCTGAGTTCCGGATATCCGTGATGGTGGAAATCGATCGCGCCCTGTAACAATTTATCCGTAGTGCTGGGGCCGCCCGCCGCGTGATTGAATATTGTATACGTCATAATCGTTACTCAACCCCTTTAACTTTATTTTCAAAAGAAATTACGTTGTCTATTCCTAAAATCTCGTTAGTTTCCGATAGTGAAGCCATTTTGTCGACCCACGCTCGCGAATCGCCGGTTTCTTTCAGAAATTTCAGAAATTGGCTCATTGAATGGACGCAGATTCTAACCGTACTACTAGGAAATATTACGATAGAAAATCCTATCTCATAAAGTTCGCCGGCAGGCAAGAGCGGAGTTTTCCCGGTTTCTGACATGTTTACCATCAGTGGGCCAGGCAGCTCGGTGCTGATTGTCTTCAGCTGATCGACAGACGTGGGCCCGTCCACGAACAACACATCGGCCCCGGCCTCCTTGAACAGCCGGCACCGCGCTAGCGCCTCATCTAATCCCTGTGGCCCGAGCGCGTCCGTGCGCGCGATGATCACCGTCTCATCACTCGCCCTAGCCGAAACCGCCGCTGCGACCTTTCGGATGGCCACCTCTTTGGGTTCCACGACCTTGCCGTCCAGGTGGCCGCATCGCTTAGGCCATACCTGGTCTTCGATTTGCACGGCAGCGACAGCTAGGCTCTCCAAGCCTCGAACTGTTCTGCGGACATTCGCGACGTCACCGTACCCGGTGTCGCAGTCGACTATGAGCGGCGTGCGTGTGACGTCTCGCGCGGAGCGTGCCATGTGCTCGATCTCGGCATATCCAATCAACCCTATGTCCGGGAGCCCGTAGCGGGAGGCGGATACCGCGTAGCCGCTAATGTAGAGCGCCTCAAACCCGGCCTGTTCCGCTAAGATCAGATCCAGAGGGGAACCTCCGCCAGGGACGATAAGCGTCTGCGGCCTATCTATGAGTGTACGCAGTTCAGTTGCCCTCGATACCATGTCTATATCACCCTTGGCTTTTCAGATAAGCAAACCGGTGCTCTACTAGCCGTATGATGTAATCGAGCACGCCGACTAAAACCAGCACGAGGAGAATGCCGGCATAAACACCGGGAGTATTAAACATCGTACGATCCTGTGTTATCAGGAAGCCGATTCCGGAGGTCGAGGCCATCATCTCCGCAACGACAACCCCGATTGCGCACATGGCACCTCCCAAGCGCAATCCGGATATAATCGAAGGAATCGCGCCGGGAATTACGACCGAGATCAGCAGCTGTAACCTCGATGCGCCCATGCTTCGGGCCGTGAGCAGTAATTGGCGATCGACCGTTTGAACACCAGCGGCGGTCGCCAATAGCATTGGAAAGACACCATAGATCGTTCCAAAAACTACTTTCGACTCGACACCGATGCCTACCCAGACTGTTAACAGGGGGTAAACGACCACTAGGGGGACGGCATAAATAGATGATACCAGCGGCAGGATAGCTTCTTTTAGCCACCCAACCGTACCGAGCAAGACGCCACATACGCTACCGAGAACGTAGGCGACCAGCAATGCGAAGGCAAGCTCCCAGCCCGTCACTGCTAATGCGCTCATAAAGGTCTGGAAGTTAGTTACTAATGCCCAAACTGTGTCCGAGAGCGACGCGATGGTTGCCGGGGGCAATATGGCAAGGTGAGGAATGACTTCCCATAGAGCTAGGACTACGAGGAGACATAGGCGTCGAAACGTTATCGGTCCGACACGTACTCGTCTTAGTCGATCGGAGAACCCAATCGCCCCGCCCTTTATACTCAGCTTGTTCGTATCAGTCGCCATATCTCATCACGAAGCTTGCCAAACGCCTCCGTGGCCATCATGTCATACGTGCGCGGGCGCCCCAAGGGAATAACCATGTGGCCCACCAGCTTCCCCGGTCGCGCGCTCATCACAAACACCTCGTCACATAGGTAGACCGCCTCAGTTAAGCTGTGGGTTACGAAAACAACGGTCTTCCTATGTTGTTCCCATATACGAAGCAGTTCGTCTCCCAAGGTCATACGGGTCTGTTCGTCGAGCGCTGCAAAAGGTTCGTCCATCAATAGAATGCGCGGATCCTGGCAAAACCCTCGAGCTACCGCTACGCGCTGCTTCATACCGCCCGATAGCTCATGGGGGCGGCGATCTGCAAAGTCCTTCAGCCCGACTAACTCGAGCATTGCTAATGCCTCGCGACGGCGCTCAACCTTCGAAATGCCCCGCAAGTGTAAGGGGAATTCGACATTCTGGACCGCTGTCTTCCAGGGCAACAGGCTAGATTCTTGAAAGACGACGCCCACCTCGGTGGGAATGGGCTCCTTGATATCCTTGCCTCTAATGACGACTCTGCCCGAGGTCGGCCGTAGAAGACCAGCCATCATCAAAAGCAGCGAGGACTTCCCACATCCGCTGGGTCCGACTAAACCTATAAACTTGCCTTCCTCTACACCGAACGATACCTCATCAACGGCGTGCACCTTCCCCGCCCCAGACTGGAAGACCTCTGAAACGTTGTCGACATATAAGTCCCACGTCTGCGTACTTTGACGCGTCTGGGCGTTATCTCTTACAGTCGCCATTGACCCACCCTGCGCTCATACCATCGTAGCGTTTCGTTAACTGCAACGCTTAAAATCGTTGCTAATGCTATCCCCGCCAATAAATCTGGTAAGTCAAACCTCATACCCCAAATTTGAATCATATGGCCTAGCCCCGCGTGTGAAACGTACATCTCGGCAAAGAGAACACCGGTCATATTAAAGATCATGGCGAGGCGCACGCCCTCGACGATCACCGGGAGCATCGATGGCACATAAATCTGCAAATAGAGCTGTCGTCGGGACGCGCCATATGCTCTCGCAATTGTTACAAGTGATCGCGGAACCCCATCGACAGCAGCAATCGCGCTAATAACGAGCACAAAAATCATTTGGAATATACCGAACGTGATTTTTTGCGTAAACCCGATGCCAAGTGACAAAATAAATACGGGGAGAAATACGGACTTCGGAACACTAGCAAAGAAGTAGAAAAATGGCTTGAAGGCCGTCCCGAAGTACGCGTTCTCCCCCAAGAACATCCCGATTGCCACGCCAAGTGGCGTGGCAATCGCAAACGCAATCAAGACCTCGGCGGAGGTGAGGGCAATATTGTAGAGCATTCGCGGTTCTTTGAGTAACGCAATAACCCTATCACCAACAATAGTTGGCGTTGGCAGTAGATCCGCATTTACAAACCCGGCACTAACAGATAGTTGCCATACGAGCAACGTTGCGAGAATCGCGCAGAACTGAATAGCAAAACGTCGACTTGCAGGCATGGAGACTACCTCGAGTCGTTATCCTAGCCCAGCGGGTTCTTAAGGCGATATAGCTTTCACTGGTACGAATTTAGTTGTAAACAGGCTCTCTACTGGAGGCAGGTTTTTAAGCCCGGCAAGCTTCCCGAGATCCAGAGAGGTTTGAACCCATTTCTTTTTGAGCATGCCATCGCTTGATAGATTGTTTATCGTATGCTTGTATTCAGCTTCGGCGACATCATGCTTAAGGCCGGTCTTGTGTTGGATAAATTGTATTGACCACTTCGGATGATGCTGCATGTAGACAATGGCGCTATATAGCCCGACTAATGCAGCGCGTAGCGCTTTGGGATGATCTTTGATGATTTTGTCAGACGCTATCCATACGTCGGGTAGGTTAGGCTTCATCTCTTTGCCTAAATTAACTAAAATCTTTCCTTTATGAGAGAGTAGGAGCTTGTAGCTGAGGGGTGGATATGCCACGATGGCGTCGACGTTGCCCTTGATTAGGTTGGGAACAAGGCCACTTCCGCCAACAGGTACTCTTGTAACATGGCCGCCGGCTCGCTTAGCGGTCCACAGGGCGAAAAAGTCGGTGGTCGAGCCGCTAGACGTGATTCCTATTTTCTTCCCAACTAGCTGCTTCTCGCTTGTTAATTTGGAATTTTTCGCGACCATTATATCCCAGCCGTTCGGCGTTAAGGTCCCGTCGCTTACGATCGTGGCCCCAACGCCGCGACGCTTGGCTAATGCTAACCCAGGCGGGAAGTAGTTGATAAGGTCTACGGCACCCGCGGCGAGCCCCTCCATTGAGGCTGAGCCTCCGGCAAAGTTAGTAAACTCGACCTTGACGCCGGCTTTTTTGAACAGTCCGAGTTTCAGACCTGCTGCCACAGGAAGTACCGGACCATAGTTGCCGGTTCCGCCTACGCGGACGACAACTTGTTTCGCTACAACTGGCGCTGCGACCAGTAAGCTACCCGCAAAGAGTAGCGATCCCCAGAACCGTCTTCTTCCACTTTTCATCGTCATGCCTCCTCTAGTTCTCGGCTATGCAGGACCTAAGGATTGATTTCAACTTGGTCTCATTGGGTCGTCCCGGATGATGGGGCGCGCGACCCGTGCTCTAGCTTCGCAGCAGGAACGGCGTGTGTCAAGCAAACGTTTGCGCGCGGCTAACCTGCGGAAGCAACAGTAAAAATATGCGTACGAAATGCGCACGATACCCGCCATAGGCTAATTAGTATGCAAGCGATTGCGCTATCGTTGGTAGCTGGTCGGAGAGGGCGGGCGGTTGGTAGCCCGCGTCTGGGCTGAGTATTTCGCGCCAAGGCTACCAGTGATTACGCGCGAAACCTGCCACTAATTCCGCGGCAAGCCTTCCACCCATTACGCAGGAAGCTTTCCGCCGATTCCGCGGCAAAGCTTCCAGCTGTTTCGCGTTAAACCTTCCAGTCCTGGTAGGAATGGCACCCGCTCCCGAGGGGTAGCGAGGGGCGCAGGTCGACCACCGGTAGAGTGCACATTTTTCCAATCGGGGGGAGTGCACCAAATGCCGGCCACGAGGTTGACCATGAGAACGCTACAAGAGATTTTCAGGCTGAAGTACGAGACGGCACTGAGCCACCGTCAGATTGCCCGTCGATGCGGCATTGGCCACCCCACGGTGGGTGCATATGTGCGCCGTTTGGAAGAGGCCGGACTGGACTGGGCGCAGGCCTCGTCGATGGACGAGGCGACGCTGGAGGCGAAGCTGTTTTCGCCGCCACCGCCACCCAGTGCCGGCAGTCGCGCTGAGCCCGACTGGGCCGAGGTCCACCGCGAGCTCAAGCGCAAGGGCGTGACGCTGATGCTGCTGTGGCAGGAGTACAAGGCCACCCATCCGGATGGTTTCCAGTACACCTGGCTCTGTGACCACTACCGCGCCTGGGCGGGCAAGCTCGATGTGGTCATGCGCCAGCACCACCCGGCCGCCGAATCAGGGGTGCTCCTGGCACAGCGTTGGATTTTGGCGCGCCTTCGAAATCGCCAGTTCTTCTCGCTGGCCGAGCTCAACGCCGCCATCGCGGAGCTGCGCGAGCGGCTCAACGACCACCCCTTCCAGAAACTGCCCGGCTCCCGGCGCTCGGTCTTCGAGACCCTGGAGCGTGCCGCGCTCAAGCCCCTGCCGGCCCAGCCCTTCGAATACGCCGCGTGGAAGCCGGTGCGTGCCGGCATCGACTACCACGTCGCTGTCGAGGGCCACTACTACTCCGTGCCCTACCAGCTGATCAAACGCTAGCTCGAGGCGCGCATCAGCGCCCACACCGTGGAGATCTTCCACCGCGGCCAGCGCGTGGCCAGCCACCGCCGCTCACCGCTCAAGGGCCGCCACACCACCGTGAGCGAACACATGCCCCGCGCCCATCGCGCCTACGCCGAGTGGACCCCGCAGCGCCTGGTGCGCTGGGCCGAGCGCAACGGGCCCGACACCGCCGCGCTGATCGAGGCCATCCTGGTGCGCCGTGCCCACCCCCAGCAGGGGTTTCGCTCCGCGCTCGGCATTCAGCGATAAGGGCAAGCACTACGGCGCCGAGCACCTGGAGGCAGCCTGCCGCCGCGCACTGCGCCTGCACGCCTACAGCTACAAAAGCCTCGAGTCCATTCTCAAGCGCGGCCTCGACCAACAATCGCTACCCGATGCCGACGCCGATACCCCCTTGCCCGAGCACGCCAATGTGCGCGGCCCGGGCTACTTCCACTGATCCCGAGGAGCCCCAGCACCATGCTTACCCATCCCACGTTGGACAAGCTCCAGCAACTGCGCCTGAGCGGCATGCACGCCGCGCTGCTCGAACAGCAGCGCCTGCCCGATATCGGTGAACTCGGCTTCGAGGAGCGCCTCGGCCTGCTCGTCGACCGCGAACTCACCGCCCGCGAGGACCGGCGCCTGCGCACCCGCCTGCGCCAGGCCCAGCTCCGCGACTCCCGCGCTTGCCCCGAGGACATCGACTGGCACAGCCCCCGCGGCCTCGGCAAGGCGCTGATCACCCAGCTCGCCACCGGCCAGTGGATCCACGACGGGCTCAACCTCATCCTCGAAGGCGCCGCCGGCACCGGCAAAACCTTCCTCGCCTGTGCGCTCGCCCACAGCGCCTGCCGCTGCGGCTACACCGCCCGCTACCTGCGCTGGCCCCGTCTGGCCGAGGATCTGGCGCTCGCCCACGGCGACGGACGCTACCCCATGCTCATGCGTGCCTTCGCACGCACCCAGCTGATCATCATCGACGACTTCGGCCTCGCCACCCTGACCGCGCCCCAGCGTCGTGACCTGCTCGAACTGCTCGATGACCGCCACGGCCATCACGCCACCCTGGTCTGCGCCCAGATGCCGGTCGAACACTGGCATGAACTCATCGGCGATCCCACGATTGCCGACGCCGTACTCGACCGCCTGGTCCACAGCGCCTATCGCATCACCCTGAAGGGCGAGTCCATGCGAAAACGCCGCTCACCGCGATTGACGCCAGCTACCCAGAGCGAGTAAACCACACACTGATACCTGCGTCGCTACGCTCCGAAGGAGTGGAAGCTTTCCCGCGGACTCGCTGGAAGGCTTCGCGTGAAACGGGTGGAAGGTTTCGCATGAAACAGCTGGAAGCGTTCATGCGGAATCACTGGAAGCTTTCAGCGGAATACGCAGCCTAGACCGCTCCAGAGGAAGCTCTTGACCTCGTTCGTGGCCATCTGTAATGATGCGTGCTAACGTTTGCATACGCACAGACAACATGTACGCAGGAATGAGCCATGGGTAGTTCAGGGAAAACTCTGATCGATAAAGTATGGGATGCCCACACTATTACCACGGGAGAAGGCGGAGACGCTCTTCTGTTTGTCGACCGGCATCTGGTACACGATGGCTCGTTTCAGGCATTTGAGCAGCTCGTTGCCGAACAACGTACGGTCAGGCGCCCAGACTGCACGATTTCTACCGTGGACCATTACGTTCCCACTGCCGGTGGGCGTTCGGGCTTCGTTGATAAAGACCTTGAGCAGATGGTGCTGTCACTCGAAGAAAGTTCGCGAACCTGGAACATCACTCACTTTGGGTTGGGAGATCAGCATCAAGGCATTGTTCACGTGATAGGGCCTGAGCTCGGCATTACACAACCGGGAATTCTTATCGTATGCGGTGACTCGCATACTTCGACGCATGGCGCCTTAGGTGCGTTCTCCTTTGGTATAGGCTCATCCGAGGTGGCGCATGTCCTGGCTACCCAAACTCTTTGGCAGAAAAGGCCGAAAACAATGCGCGTCAATGTTAACGGGACTCTGCCAATTGGCGTCACGAGCAAGGATCTTGCTCTTTATATCATTTCAAAAATTGGGGCCTCCGGCGCGACCGGACATGCTATCGAGTATACTGGGGATGCTATCGCTGACCTATCGATGGAAGCTCGTATGACCCTTTGCAACATGGCTATCGAAGCAGGTTCCAAGACCGCGATAGTTCCACCTGATAGCAAGACGTTCAAATACTTGCATGGCCGCCCGTTTAGCCCAAGAGGACAAGCATGGCACGATGCTGTCTCGTACTGGGAGACACTGAAAAGTGACGCTGATGCTCCGTACGATCACTCCATTAATTTTGAGGCCACCGAGGTGGCCCCGACGGTTACGTGGGGGACCTCGCCGCAAGACGCTGTAGCTGTCACAGGCCGGATACCTAACCCCGATGATGAGCCCGATCAAAAGCGTCGAGAACACATCCGGCAGGCTCTCGCCTACATGAATCTAGTTCCGAATGCTCCGATGACCGAAGTGGCCGTTGATCGCGTCTTTATCGGATCGTGTACTAATAGTCGGGTCGAAGATTTAGAAGCCGCGGCCCGTGTTGCTAAGGGAAGAAAGGCCGTGGTTCCGGCGCTAGTAGTACCGGGATCACAGGCCGTGAAGCGATTGGCTGAGGCTAAAGGGCTCGACAAGATATTCCTGCAGGCGGGATTCGAATGGCGGGATCCCGGATGCTCCATGTGCGTGGCTATGAACGGGCTCGATGTCGTGCCGGCCGGTCAACGTTGCGCGTCGACCTCCAACCGTAACTTCGTCGGACGTCAGGGTCGTGGCGCCCGGACCCACCTAATGAGCCCCGCAATGGCAGCCGCGGCGGCCATTTGCGGCCACATCACCGATGTCCGGGACATCACCTGGAACTAGGGATCGCGAATTCATGAAGGCCATTACGGAACTCACGGGTACGGCCGTACCATACTTGGTCGACAACGTAGACACGGATCAGATCATTCCTGCCCGCTTCCTTTTCAGGAGTCGGGCTAAAGGATTTTCTGACGTGCTTTTTCACGACATTAGATTTGATGGCAACGGGCACCCTCAAGATGACTTCATTCTTAACGATCCCATATACTCAAACGTACGCTTTCTAGTCGGGGGACAGAATTTTGGCTGCGGATCGTCCAGGGAACACGCAGTATGGGCTCTGCTGGACTACGGGATTCGCTGCGTTATCGCACCATCATTCGGCGACATATTTTTTACCAACGCGCTAAAAAATGGACTGCTCGCGCTTGTCTTCGAGAAACCGTCATACACTGAGTTGGTTAGTAGAACGTATAAACGTCCGCTAGAGCCACTAAATCTAAATCTCCCCCGCCAAACTCTAGAAAGCCCCGGCGGTTTAAAGTTTACATTTTCGATAGATCCTGTGGTCAAGGATAGACTGATAAAAGGGTTAGGCGACATCGATGTCACCTTGGGCTACAAGAATAAAATAGAACGGTTTGAGAAGGAATATGAGGCGTCATGTTATTGGCTTTTCTCACAGTCGCATCAGAGCTAGCGCCGTATGCCGGTCCTGACGCGAGCTTATCGGTCCACTCATTTTTTGTTGCTACGCTGGACGTCGTAGCACGCAACGGGACGTCATCGTGAAAAAGTCTAGGCATCCCACGGTACTAACGATATCCGAGTTAGCGGGCGTGTCCCCATCCACCGTATCACGGGCTCTAAACGATGACGCTAGAATATCGCAGGAAGTGCGGGCGAAAGTTCAGCGAATAGCGAAAGAGCAGGGTTATACGCCAAATGCCCTGGCCCGAAGCTTGGTGAGCAGAACAAGCGGGGTCGTTGGGCTCGTCCTCGGAAACTTGAGTAATCCGTTTTATGCTGAGCTCGCTGAGATAATTCACGCACGCATAGCGCCTATGGGAAAGCGACTCATGCTACTACATATTGGAGGCGAACAGCTCGACATGGAGAGCATGCAGACGGTGTTCCAGTACCAAATGGATGGATGCATCGTGACGTCCGCATCGATGTCCTCAAAGGTTGCCGAGATCTGCGAGCGGTATCGTTTGCCCATGGTTATGATCAATCGCGTTGCACAACTCCATTCGTGCGCGGTTTCATGCCACAATTATGATGGAGGCTATTGGATTGCTGATGCGCTCCTGGCGGCAGGGCACAGAAAGTTGGCGGCTGTTGGAGGGCGCCCTAATACATCTACTAGTCAGAATCGGGAAGCGGGTTTCTTGGAGTGTATGTCACAACGGGGCGTTGAGCCATGGGCGCGCTACTGTGGGCATTCGACATATGACGGGGGTTACAAGGCGGGTTGTGAACTATTGGCGGCCGCGGAGCACCCGGATGGGATTTTTGCGATTAACGACATAATGGCATTGGGGGTATTAGATGCCGCTAGGGAGTTTGGGATTAAGGTGCCGGATGAGATATCCGTTGTAGGGTTTGATGATATAAGGGCTGCGTCGTGGGCCGGTTATAATCTGACGACGATTGCCCAACCGGTTGAGGCTATGGTGGAAAGATCCTTGGACCTGCTATTTGCGCGAATGTCGGACCCTACATTAGCGGGTGAGGAGCACTACATTCGGGGAGAGTTTCGTATACGCGGCACGGCGCGACTAGGTTCGGAGTTGGTTTTGGCGGGACGCGAGGCAAGGAGAGAATAGAAGGTGCTGTGAGAGGGACGGCTGGCGGTATCGGCAGTGTAGCGGGGCAGCATTCACGTAGCACAAGCCCATCACACTGACCGCAGAGGAGCATGAGGATTTGAAGCCCTATGAGCCGGCACCCTGTGCGGGAACGTGCCGACTAAGAGTGACAAGCGTGGGTTAGAGAATTCTGTGGATTCAGTGTTCGGCTTAGTCGACGAAGACGAAGTGCGAGGAGCGGAGTCCTGATGTGACGATCCAATCGCTGTTCACCACGGCGTCCTCGCTGGATTTGGTGAATACGGCGCAGGTCTATATCGCGCTGATCGGCTTCGGTGTGGCCCTGCCGGCGTGCCTGGTGCTGAATCGCAAGCTCATGGCCGATGAGCCGGGTGCGCGGCCCTTCAAATGGGGGTTCTATATCACCGTCGCGACGCTGGTGAGCAGTGTGGCCAACCTCGTGGTCATGGTGCGTTTCCATAGCTATAGCGGCGAGTTCACGTGGTTGGAACTGGTCTACTATATGGTGCTGGCGATGTTGTGCGGATGGGCGCTCAGCCGCGACAGAAGGGCTTTTCTCATCATGACGGTGTGCACGCTCAGCCCCTTCGTCTGGATCGCCAACGGTTGGTATCTGAAATATCGTTGGCAGGACTTAGCCCCACGGGCCGCCGCGGGCGAATGATCGGCGGCATGTGAACGCCGATCCCGCCTTGCTACCGCACTCTTCAGCGTTAGCTTGGTCGACGAGAATCGACCACGACGCGAAGGCCATGATCGACTTCCTGAAAACCGATCACAACCACGCTCCCATCACCATCGAGCGCTGCCAGACAACCGCCGAGCTCACCGAACTGGTCCACGGTGTCATCCGCGCCCACGGCATCGAGCCGAACAAGTCGTGGGACGAGTTGGTGTACGAGCTATTCGATATCGATGGCACGGCATCACTGTGTTCGTTTCTGAGTCGGGCGATCACTGAGTGGGAAGATCTGATCGATCGCGAGGACCTGGAGTGAACGTCGCGCCGCTACAACTGCCCCTGGCCCTGGTGGAGCCGGGCTGCCAGCGCTGGGCACACGGACGCGCCAGCTACCGTCCGCCGGCAGAGGTCATCGACACGCGCTGTTTCGAGGTCGACGAGCTGGATGAGCACACGGCGAGAGCCTACGTCATCGCCAACCACTATTCAGGCTCGTATCCGGCCAGCGCGCCTGTCCATTACTTCACCCGAGTCGACCGGGGTCTTGGAGTACACCGGTACTGGGCCTCGCTCTACGCGCATTGTATTTCCTGGTCGCTGGGAAAGCAGCGGTCGTTGTTGGAGATGAAGCAGCCGCTCGGTCCACAGAGGTGAATGGCGGCTCGGGGTCGTTACCGCCCGCTGATCTTGACCGGTGGATGAGCACATTCGTTCTTATTTACGTTAGCGGCATTGAGTAGTGCGACCAACCGCTGTGATGTCGCCAGGGTTGACAGGGGCAAGGAGAACTCGGAAGGCTGAGTCCCTCAGCGGTAGCACGTGAGAGCATGGGCCCTGACGGCTTCAGCCAGGCGGTGCCTGATAGGGGCGCTGATCCTGCTGATATGGCATATCCGAGCCATGTCCCTGATCATTGCCTCATCGTGGGCCAAGCCGGACATGGCGAGATATCCGGCCAGCGCGTTCAGCTCCTGCAAAGCGATCTCGTCGACACTCCTTGGGTTCTCGGGGTCGCTGCGGCGAAAGTCCTTCCACGCATTGGGGTCTGAACCCATCGGCCAGATGAAGCCCCCGGCGGAATCCTGCGTTTTGGGATAACGTCCATCCACTAGTTTCAGCACCCGTCGCCGGATACGACTGCCCGTGCGCTGAAATCCGTGAGCGCGGGCGATTCGCCGTACAAGGCGCTCATCGCGAATCGGACCTTCGACCTCCACGATGGAGTCGACTATTCGGGCAATGACTGGGCCGTAGCCATCATCATAGAAGCGGTCGGGATTTATCACCTCGCCGAACAAGGAAGCCAGGTCGGCTTCCCGGTAGTGTTCGACCCCGGGTTGATCCAATGGTTTTCCGTCCGGGCTGGTTTCGTGCGCAAAGCGTGCTATACGCCTGCTGTCCCCGTGATCGGCCTGCATGGGCTGCGAATCGTTGGCCGGCGCCCCCTGATCGGGCTCGACGGGTGCCGCCGGTTCCGCCTCTTCCGAATCCGTCGCCGCCACCGTGTCTTCGTTCGCGGGCTCGGAGGCAGGGGGCGCCTGCTCGTTCGTGTCCGTGACCGCTGAAGCAGCGCGTTCTTCCCTGGCCTGGCGCGAGGCCTCAAGTAGGTCGTTCAGTGCGCTGTCGAGCTTGATCAGTGCGCCCTCGCGATCGCTCCACCAGTCGATAGACCACACGCGCAGAATCTCCCAGCCCTTGTCGCGCAGCACGGCTTCGCGCAGCTTGTCTCGGTCGCGCGCCGTAGCGGAGCGGTGATACGTGGCCCCGTCGCACTCCACGCCCGCTAGATAGGTCCCCTCGGCGTCGGGGTGCACGACGCCTAAGTCGACGCGGAAGTTCGATACGCCCACCTGCGGGTGAATTTCCCAGCCGAGATCGCGCAGCGCGACGGCGACCGCCTGTTCGAAGGGGGAGTCGAAATCTCCGCCGGTTGGTGTGGTGGCCTCCGCCATGGCCTTCGGGCCGCGCATGGCGAATTCAAGGAAGTGCTTGAAATCGCGCACGCCGATGGCCTGGGTGCGGGCCAGATTGATCTCCTCGGGCTTGATCGATGCGAAGACCCGAAGTTCCTCGCGCGCCCGGGTAATAGCCACGTTCAGGCGCCGCTCGCCGCCGGATTTGTTCAGGGGTCCGAAATTCATCGACAACGGGCGGTCAGAGACATCTCTCCCGTAGGTGACGGAGAAATAGATGATGTCGCGCTCGTCTCCCTGGACGCTCTCCAGATTCTTCACCATGATCGGCTCAAGGGCATCGTCGGAGAACCATTGCTCCAGGGAGGGGTTTTTGGCGCGCTCGGCATCGAACAAGTCCTCGATCAGGCGCTGCTGCTCGCTGTTGAAGGTCACTACGCCCATGCTGGGACCGCGCCGGGCGAACGCCGGATTCTTGATGCGACCGATGATGTCTGCCACCAGCGCCTTGGCTTCGGCCTGATTGGTGCGGGCGCCTCCCCGTGCGTAGGTGCCGTCGCTGACGTAGTGGTAGCTCACGGCCCGGTCGTCGGTAACGGGCGACGGAAAGGTCACTAGCGAGCCGTGGTAGTAACGATGGTTCGAGAAGGCGATCAGCGATTCGTGGCGGCTGCGATAATGCCACTTGAGATGGCGCTCCGGAATGGTCGCGCCCAGGCACTCGTCGAGAATGCTCTCCAGATCCTGTTCGGTGTCCGCATCGTCCTCGTCATCGGGATCCACGGAACGGCCGAAAAAGTTGGTGGGCGGCAGCTGTTTGGGGTCGCCGACGATCACTGCCTGCTTGCCGCGGGCGATGGCGCCCACTGCATCCCACACGGGTATCTGTGAGGCCTCGTCGAATATCACCACGTCAAATAAAGCCTGATCGGGCGGCAGATACTGAGCGATGGACAGGGGGCTCATCAGCAAGCACGGCGTCAGCCTGGTCAGCGCGGTGGGCATTTCCGTCACCAGCTGGCGCAGCGGCTTGTGCCGGCGCTTCTTCTCCATCTCGCGCTTGAGCACGCCCCATTCGGAATTGCGGTTGATGTCGAATTTGGCCGGGAGTTGTCCGCTTAGCTTAGCGCGAATATAGGAGCGAGTCAGTTGGGTGAATTCATTATCCAGGCGAACGAATTCCTCGATGGTTCGCTCGTGTTCGGCCGGCATGAACAGACGCAGAACATCATCGTTGTCGATTACGGCGCGGATCCACCACCGTGCGTAGTTGATCTTGAGCGCTTGGTGGATCTTGCCGGGCTCCACGGCTCCCGCCTCGACCGCCTCCACCAGCGGCGTCAGGGCCTTGGCCACGGCCTCTTCGCGAACGCGCCGCCAAGCACACCAGTTGCGCAGCTTGGGCTTCTGTTCTATCCAGCCGTTGAGAACGCCGGCAAGCGTTGACAGCCAGTCGGCGCCGTCCGTGCCCGCGAGATCCGCGCCGGAGGCACCGGCAGCGGCGTTGAGTTCGCTAAGCTGTTTTTTCAGCTCGGCGTCAGCCCTGCGAAGCTCGGCTGCGGCGCGACCGACGGAAGCCTCCTCGGCCAGCATCTCGTTGCCCTCGCCCAGTAGGCGGTGCAGATTCTCGCGCAGGAGCACCAAGTGCTCGGGTGTGTTGGCGATCGCAGCTGTCTGTACGCGTATGCGCCCGATCAGGTTGATGGTCTGCTCCACGGGGGCGGTTTGGGTGTCCAGGCCCGCCCAAAGATGAGCGGTTTCCCCGGCGAGCGCATCATAACGGCCGATGGCGTTATTGAGTCTCTGAACCTCCTCGATCACGGATAGGTCGTTGGGACAGTCGGGCTTCGTTTTGTCCTTCACGGCGTGCCTGAGCTGCTTGGCTACTTTGCCCTTCAGCAGCGTGCCCTTTGGCCACCAGCTCGCCTCGCTTCGTGTCCATGTGGCCTTTAGATCCTGAATGTCGAGAGCGCCGATCGCCTCCTCGCGGTAGGGAGCCGACAACCGCCCGAGCGCCTGCCGGCGCTCGTCCAACAGGGCCATCCCCGTCTTCAGGTCCTCAAGAATTCGGGCCCCGTCTAGCGACAACCCAAAGGCACAGCGTTTCCCACAGGCCTGCGGGAGTAGGGAAGCCATGGCGACCACGGTTTCCTGGCCGGCCTTGTCAAACTGCGCGCCTTCCAGTCCAAGCAGTTTGGCAAACGCTTCAAGGCGTTTCCGGTAGCTCGACAGCACAGGCAAGGTGGTCTCGGCCGCACGGATCAGGCCGTCTTGCCAAGTGGGCGACCAGTCGGCTTGTTTGACGCCGGCAAAAGGGCTGTCGGCGATACTGCCAAGTTCCTTACCGTCAACATCCATGCGCCCGGCAATTTCCATCAGCGCCTCGTAAGCATCCTGGTCATGAGCTTGAGGCGAGGGCCATTGAAGCGCGACCTCCGCGACGTGATGGCCCGACATGACATAGCCGATGGCGCGGTAGGGCGTCAGACCGTTGGGATAGACATGGTGCAACCGCTCGACGAAAGCGTTAAGCGCCGACCTGCGCTCGGCGAGGCGCCCGGCCTCTTTCGCCCAGGCATCGGAATCGAGGGAGGATTGTGTGTCCCAGGCTTGCTTGAGCTGATGCAGCACATCGACCTTCCGGGCCTTGTTGGAGTGCATCTCCAGGCAAAACTGGCCCAGGCCCACATCCCGCAAGCGACGGTAGACCACATCGAGCGCCGCTGTCTTCTCGGAGACGAAAAGTACGGTGCGGCCCTCGCCCATGCACTGAGCGATCATATTGGAGATGGTTTGCGATTTGCCGGTCCCGGGCGGCCCGACGAGGACGAAATCCTTGCCGCTCGCCGCCGCCATGATCGCCGAAAGCTGGGAAGAGTCCGCCGGCAGCGGCGTGAAGGTTTTCTCCGGCAGGTAGTCCTGATCGAGCCGACGGGGTTCCGGGAAGGGCACCGTCGACGGGTAGACTTCTTTCGGGGACTCGATCAGGTGACACACCAACGGGTTTTGCTTGAGCGTCTCCGTGCGCTCGACCAGATCTTTCCACATCAGGTACTTGGCAAAGGAGAAGACGGAGAGCACCACCTCCTCGGTGACCTCCCAGCCCCCATGGTCCTGTATCGCCCGGGTTACGATGTTCCAGATTCCGCGCACGTCCAGGCCCGAATCGTCCTCGGGCAGGGTGCCGGTAAGCTCGGGGATGGTCAGAGCAAAGTCCTGCTCCAGCATCTGCAGCAGGGTCGGATTGACCCGCGACTCATCGTCATGGCGCACAAGGCGCATGCCGGAGCGCACACTCCTGCGCTCCAGGCTGACCGGCACCAATATCAGCGGTGCGCGGTATTTTGACTTGCTCTTGCCGTCGTCCTTGTGCCAGACCAGAAAACCCAGCGCCAGGTAGAGCGTGTTAGCCCCGCCTTCCTGCATCCCCGCCCGGGCCAGGCGGTAGAGATTGGTTAGACGCTCCCCCAGTTCCGTCGGCGGCAGGTCAACAATGACCTCGTTGCGCTCCAGTGCCTGGGCCGCATAAGCCTCCTCCGCGTCCTCGTTAAAGCGTTGGCGATGAATCTCCGCGGAGCGTCCCGAAGTCTCGTCCATCATGTGAGGCGAGGGCATCACCTTGACTTTCGTGCTGGCCGCAAGCTTGTCCTCGAGCCGGCCCGGATCCGGACAACGGATAGCCACGCTTCGCTTATAGGCCCTGAAATTCAGCAGCGTGTTGCGAAGTGAGAGATCAAGCAGCTTGCGCTGCCAACGATCGAGACGGGGGTCCCGAGGGCCTTGACGTTCATTGCGCCTATCAATATGACCGGTTTCCGGAAGATCATCGACGGCTTCATGATCAAAGACATCCTGATGTTCGGATTCCCCATTCTGGCCGGCGTGGTCGCCAGCCGGCTCTTTGCGATCGGCGTCGAATGACAGCGGACGGATCCTCTGCATCCTGGCGCGGTGGACGTCGATGGCCATCCGGAAGTCGGCTTCATGGGCTTCGGAGATCGCTTCGTCCGCGCTTCGAATAGCCATGGCGAGCTTCGGCGTGGGATGCCGGGTTGCGGCCGTGGTTTCGAAAAACAGCGCATCCTTAAGTGATCGGCGCTTTCTCAGGCTGGTGATGTCCTCGACGGTGATGGTGGAAAACTGCTCGTCACGCAGCCACACACCCACGAACGCATGTCCACGGGTGAACACCAGAACGGGGTTGAGACCTGCCTGCTCGAGACAGGCTGCGAAGAGCAGCGTCAGGTCGAGGCAAGTAGCCAGGCCGGAGTCCAGGATATGGGTGGGCGTGCGCACCTTCTGGCCCTCGAGTTCAAAACTCGCTGGCGGTGTGGCGTAATCCAGGCCCCGAGACGCAATAGCCGCCCAGATTGCCGTGGTCAGCTCCCCGATCCGCCGCGGACTGTCGCTTTGGTATCCGTCGATCTGCGACGACAGACTGTGTGAGCGAAGCTGTGCGGCGGCGGACTTGAGTATCTTCTCCACCGCCGGGTCATTGGGCATGACGAATGCGGCGACCATCTCCGGCATGTGGTCGAGTCCGCCCCACTCGTTATAGGCGAGCAGCTCGGTCGTAAAGGACTCGGATGCGATGTCGTCCGCGCCCGAGGTAAGAGTGAATACCACGGATCCCGTGACGGCCTCTTTAAGGTTCCACAGGAATCCGGCGCTGAGTGCGATATCGAGATCGGTGATGTTGACGCTCTCACCGGGTCCGATACGATCCACATGCCAGCTCTTGGGCACCAGAAACGTCGGCTCCGAAGAGATCTCCACCCGGAGTTCGGCAAGGGGCTCTTCGGAGGGGTTGTGCAGCCCCAGCTCGCGCAGCAGCGGAACAGCGTTCTGCTGCGATGCGAAGGTGACCCTGGAGGCCAGGGTGGCGGATATGATTTTGCGAACTTGCCCTTCCGGATCTGTATCGCCCGATACGTCCATGTTGCCCCCCTCATTGTGCGCGCCTTTTCGCGTTTCTCCTGCGCACCACTTCTATGTATAGGTTCGTTCGATCTCTTGTACCATCTAAACTGCGACTTACCAACTCCACCATCAAACGAGACCGGCAGGCTTAGAAGCTGTTGAAATACTTCACGTGTCATCTAAACTTTACGGCGTAATCCACTGACCAACAGGACCAATGTACCCGAGCGATCTCACCGATAACGAGTGGCGCCTGCTCAAAGCGCTCATCGA
>Ga0102962_1000305_pt1 | contig 25934 bp, 25 predicted proteins | sample SalPonF2_C_D2_MG_FD_84519 | JGI IMG/M metagenome (GOLD analysis project Ga0102962, IMG submission 84519) | Salt pond soil microbial communities from South San Francisco under conditions of wetland restoration - Salt Pond MetaG SF2_C_D2_MG ...
AAATCAAGACTGCGATGAATGGGAATTTATGCCGTTGCAGTACGTATCTAAGAATCAGAAAAGCTATTAAAACAGCTGCTAACACCTAAATTTCGAGTATTATAAAGTGTTAACTCCGGGCACTAAAAAATATAGATATTCATTTTGTTGAAAATGATGTAGATGCTACTGGTGTGGGTGTTTCATCATTCTTCCGATTTTAGCTTTGGTGAATTCATTTGAATTAAGCCACAGCTAAAAGATATTTCCGTTTAACTTTTTATAGATTATAACATTGAGAGGGAAGGAGACTAATGCTTACGTTGTTTAGAAAATTATATCCCACGCGGTTGAAGTTTAGAAATGGCATCATAGTAATCTTTTTATTCTTCTCGACAAATCTTGCAAGAGGACAGAGTTTCGACCTATCCAATAGTATAAAACAGGGTAAATTAATTTATTCCAATTTATGTGCTTCTTGTCATATGTTGAATGGTGCGGGTATTTCCGGGATCTATTCTCCATTGGTCGGTGTAGATAGTCTAATAAACGATAAGAGCCGATTGGTTAAATCAATACTTCTGGGCGTTAAAGGTCCAATCGAAATAAATGGGGTTAAATATAAAGGAGATATGCGAAGCTTTACCTTAACAGATCGGGAAGTGTCTGATTTACTTAATTATATCAGGAATTCATGGGGTAACAAGGGACAAGCCATTTTGCCCGAGGAAATTCAATCTTTTTTACCGAAGAAAAATAACGATGACTAAGTAGGTAGTCCCCAGAACTAGCTTTTGGAGCCTTTACCACTACGGTATACATCTTAGGGCGGATAAATTTATCATTGCAAACGAAGCACATTCCGACTCATTTATGGCTTTTCTCTTTGTGGGAAGAACCTCTAGTGTGATTTCTGACTCAGATAAGGTAGTTTTTGAGCAATATACATTTTAAGTATGTCTACAAATTCTTTGCTGTGGGTCCGGCTATGGTTTTCAAGGTCGGGGTATCTATGGCTTTAAGCTTATCTCAGATTTTGTACCGGGTTAAGGCCAATACCGCTTTTTTTAACATATATGGATCATTATCAATGATTATGCACGAGTGAAAAATCAGCACTTTTTAAGGATGCCGAACTTCGACCAACGAACACTCTAAACGTTCCCGTTTCGGCCCCAAAGCTCAAATCTTTCTTATAAAAACCAAGATCATGACGGGTCAATTGAAAGGTAACTTTTTTTGTCTCATCTGGTTTTAACCGAACCTTTTGGAAACCCTTTAACTCTTTTACCGGACGGCTGACGCTCGCAATCAAATCACGGATATAACATTGTACAATTTCTGTACCAATACGCTTTCCAGAATTTTTTACGTCTACAGAAACACTTAATGTGTCATTCCAACCCAGTTTCTTAGTATTCAATTTTACATCTGAATAACTAAAGGTTGTATAGCTCAATCCAAAGCCAAAAGGATAAAGTGGTTCATTCGGGACATCGATATATCTGGAGGTGTATTTATTACCTTTTTCAAAAGGCCGACCAGTATTCAAGTGATTATAAAACAAAGGTATCTGCCCTACATCTCTTGGAAACGTGATCGGTAATTTAGCTGAAGGATTGTAATCACCAAATAGAATATCAGCTATGGCCGGTCCGGCCTCAGTACCAGCAAACCATGTTTCAAGTATGGCCGGTACATGTTTATGTAACCAGCCTATGGTTAAAGGTCTTCCGTTCATGAGAACGGCAACAACTGGTTTCCCAGTCTTCATTACTGCTTTCATTAGATCTAGCTGATTGCCGGGTAATCCAAGTTTCGAACGGCTGTCACCTTCTCCACTCATCCCGGCACTTTCGCCAAGAGCCATAACTACGACATCTGATTTATTAGCTACCCCCACAGCTTCTTTAAAGCCCCCCGTTGTATCGCTATTGATATCTGCTCCTTTGGCATAATGAACTGCGACATCTGCTCCGACCTCTTTTTTTATACCATCAACCAAGTTAATTGCATCTTTTGCTTCTCCCAGGGCATGCACCGGACCAAGCAGATCATTTCTATCCTTAGCTAAAGGACCAATAACAGCAATAGAATGGATCGTTTTACTAATGGGAAGCAAATGATTTTCATTTTTTAATAACACAATCGACTCTTCTGCTGCTTTTTTTGCAAAATCCCGATGCGCTGCCGGTAATCTTTTCTGTGCGGATAATGCCAACGCTGAATCTCCATACTGAAAAGGATGCTTAAAAAGGCCTAACTTTTGTTTCATTACCAGTATCCTTTTTACCACAGAATCAATACTCGTCTCGCTAATAGCTCCTTCTCTAACCAATTTTGATAAATTATCAAAGTAAGTACCGCTATGCAGATCAATATCGACCCCGGCCTTAAAAGCCAATTTATCTGCATCCTTCGCATCCTTAGCTACCCCATGCTGTTGTAATTCGGGAATTGCATCATAGTCAGAAACTGATATCCCGTCAAATCCCCATTTTTTTCTGAGTATATCTCGTAAAAGGTGTTTATTTGCTGTTACAGGAACTCCATTAAAAGATACAAAAGCCGGCATAATAGCTCCGACTCCCTGCTTTACTGCCGCATAAAAAGGCGGTAAATAAATTTCATGAAGGGTTTTCATTGACATGTCAACGGTATTGTAATCTCTACCGGCCTGTACAGCTCCATATCCTACAAAATGTTTAGCGGTTGCCATCATAGTGTAGGGACTCTCAAGGTTTCCCTGTTGAAAACCCTGAATGGCAGCGGCAGCTATTTTTGATCCAAGGTAGGGATCCTCTCCGGCACCTTCGACTACTCGACCCCAGCGCGGGTCGCGAGCAATATCAACCATCGGCGTAAAGGTCCAGTTTACACCAGCCGCTGTGGCTTCAACAGCGGCTACACTATCCGCCTTTCGAATTAATTCGGGATCCCAGGAACTGGCCATAGCTAACGGAACCGGGAAAGTAGTACGAAATCCATGTATGACATCTCCCATAAAAAACATGGGAATTTTTAATGGAGATTGCATTGCCAATTTTTGCATTTTCAAAGTATAATGATACACATCCTTTCCGGGTAATACACCATTTGTCCCCCCCAGGTTACCCTCTCTTATAATTTTATCTAAGTTTTTATGCCCTGAACCAAATACCGATAATTGGCCTATTTTTTGTTGTAATGTCATTTTTTGAATTAATGAATCAATGCGACCATTCCTAAATGTTTTGGAATTACTTTGAGCCTGAACATTTATAAAAGCGAATAGTAATGTCGCTACTGTCGCATAAAAGCGGATTTTATTTTTCTTATGATCCATTTCGAAGTATTTGTTATTGAACAATTCTTTTAAAAAAATGATCTATTTCAGGATGCCCTTACTTAAATCAAGTACCGTTTGAAGAATAAGGAAAACGATTTTTTAGTAATATTCATACCATCTTTTGCCCCCCTCCAAGTTCGACCTTATTCGTTCTCAACAGATCAAGCCAATGATGCTCAAAAGCTATCTCAGACCGACGTTCACGTACATATCATTCAATAATATTGCCCGATTAATATACGGTAACAAAGACATAACCTTATTGCAGTCATAACATACTGGCATCCGTTGTTATCTGAAGCTAATTATATACTATATTTATTTTATGCAAATTTGTTCTTGAAGTCCTGCACAAGTTTTTTGAAAAAACTGTCTACTGATCTGTTATGTCTTTGGCATTCATTTAATGAATTTGACCTTGGCTTTTTATAGCTATTGAATTTATTTGTTATTTGTTATTTGAAGCTTGATATTATGGTCCGCATTTGCGCCCGTAGCTCAACTGGATAGAGCGTCTGGCTTCGGACCAGAAGGTTGTGGGTTCGAGTCCTTCCGGGCGTACTTTCAAACAATGTGCCCGTCATTTTCGGCGGGCACATTGTATTTTTAATTCCTTCCTCACACTAAAAATTTCTCAGACTGGTGCTACATATAGTACTACATTAATTTAGCTATTAATTGTAGAACCCATCTTCCAACAAAAATCATCACACAACAGAAACTTTTCTCACTTTCTTAAATAATGCGATTTTACTCTTTGGTCCTATATTTGTCTAATTTGTTATGTAGGGTTTTCCGGGAACAACCTAATATTTTAGCGGCTTCCGTCTTGTTATTATCTACAAAATTTAGTGTTTGATTGATAACTTGTTGCTCGACCTTTTCCAAACTGCTTCCTATTAAAATTTCAATAATTCTATCACCGGCGTTTCTTTTTTTGCTCATATAGTTGCCCCCTTTTAAGGAAACCTTTAACTGTGTTTGATCAAGATCGATTTCTGCTCTATCGGATAATAATACCACACTTCGTTCAATCACGTTTTTCAATTCACGTACGTTACCAGACCAGTCATGGTCTACCAGTATTTCAATACCCTCATCGGACAATTTTAAAGCCTCTTTTCCATAAAGGTGTAGAAAATAATCTTGATAATAATTTACCAATAATGGAATATCTTCTTTGCGTTGCCGCAATGGCGGCACATGGAGCTCAATTACATTGAGTCGGTAGAAGAGATCCTCTCGAAAATCCCCGGAGGCAACCTCATCCGACAATATTTTGTTTGTAGCAGTAACTAACGAAATATCTACTTGTATCTCTTCACTTCCTCCTACTCTGCGAAAAGAAGCAAGCTCCACGGCCCGTAGTAGTTTTACCTGCAATGGTTTGGGCATCTCTCCAATCTCATCTAGGAATAGCGTACCTCCATCCGCTAGTTCAAAACAGCCTTTTTTACGTTCGTAAGCACCTGTAAAGGCCCCTTTTTCATGGCCAAAAAGTTCACTTTCAACCAACTCAGAAGGTATCGCTCCGCAGTTAACAGTTATCATTGGTTTATTTTTACGGGGACTATAATAATGAAACAAACGAGCCATCACTTCTTTACCCGTCCCATTTTCTCCGCTAATTAGAAGTGCGGTACAACCTGTTTGGGCGACTTTTTTAATATGGCAGATTAACTTTTTCATTTTATCATTAGAAGTCAGACATACAGGTTTTTGAACTTTATCTTGAGTCATAATTTTATTTCATCCTTGAATAAAAAGGGAAGGCAGATTTTGAATCCTGCCTTCCCCCTAAGCAGCATCAAAGTAGGTCGTACAACACTACTTATCTCTCTCTATTTTCTTGATTCTAACTCTGGAACTTTAATTAATTTATCCTTTCCGTCAGTTGCATGAGACGTGGTTCAAAACCTGCTTATATTTTACGGTAGTCAACGAACAGTAAACCTTTTTCAAACTTGTACGTAGCAAATTCATAAAGCTACTTCTTTATAACCGCTTTTGATTACAGTGGATATCATTTTAAACCGATCATTTGCTTTGAAAGAACGGCGGGCATGAGCCGGTATAATTATCGATTGGCCTGTTTCAAGGAGTTTTGAAGCTCCATCAATAATTACTTCCGCTTTCCCATCCACAATTTGTATAAAGTTGTCGAAGGGAGAGCTTTTTTCCTCTAGCGTTTCTCCGGTATCAATAGAGACCGCATTAACCCTTCCGGTCGATTTTTTTAGTATTGTTTTGATGACAACTGAATCCGGGACGTATTCGATAATTTCGACAATAATCATTGCCTTTCCCTTTTCAAACTCTTGTGGTTCCATACTACAAAGATATCGTTACAGTATTAGCGAAGGGTAGAAGAGGGTTGCATCATTAATTGCTAACCTATGCTTGTATCTTCTCTCTCCCTCAGTCTTACATAACAAAGGTCTGAAAATTTTAGGGATAACACGTTACACACTTTTGAAGAAAACCTTACATAAATCACGGGTCTTCGAAATCAGGAACTAGGAGAAAAGCGGACAGCTGAAGGATTTGTTTCTGCAATTGATAAGGCTATTATCATTAGTTAAATAGTGGCGGATATGTAAAATATGTAACCACATCCCAAAACTATGTAAAGCTTTCTCGGTGAGGTTTTCATATCATTGCAATAGACCTAAAGAGTATATTCGGCGTTAATCGATATACAAATCTATAGTACTATGAAGGACGAAGATCCAGATCGACCTCTACGCCCATCCACACTTGCTAGTGAGGTAAATAAACAATACTTGAATCTCCACCCATATGCAGAGTTAGGCCAACACATCATGGATTCGTCGGTTTGTGAAATCAATATCATCGATACCTACTATCAGGATACGGTAGCCCACAATGTTGATGAAGCGGTCTTTAAAGATTTGATCTGCTACAATGCAATCATGCAAAACGGCAGCATATATGAAATAGAAGATCTTACAACGCATAAACGTTATAAAGATCATTCTTATGTAAAGAGCCCTCCCTATTTTCAGTATTATTGTAGCGCAAAACTCACGAATAAAAACGGTAGGACTGTTGGATCTATTTACGTGCTTGACACCAACCCAAAATGCGTATCAATTGAACAAAAGGAACAACTCCGACAACTTGCCCTCCTGGTTATGGATACCATTGAGTACGAAAGCAAATACAGAGATTTAAAAACTAAATTAGCTGTTTTGGGTGATGACATTCACAAAATTAACCACGATGTGCGTACCCCGATCGACGGTATTGTAGGCATTTCAGACCTTTTGCTCGAAGAGAAAAATCATGCTGACTTTCCCAGCCAGGAGATTACTATAATTAAAGAGGCTGCTGAAAGTATCCTTGACATAATTGATGGAGTGTTGGAAGGGTTAGACATTGGTAACTACGAGTTTGAAGAACAGAATAAAAAGCAACTTAGTCATAATGTTAAACAATTAAAGCAGTTATTTCGACCTCCATCAAAAGCAAAAATGCTGTCTCTAACCTTTGTCAATAAAATAGATACCGGGCTTAAGGTATCTCATTCCTTTTCTCTTAAACTGCTGCAAATCATCAGTAATCTTCTTTCGAATGCCATTAAATTTACTTCGCAAAACGGATCTATTGAAGTTACCCTAAGCCAAGAGACTGACAAAAATAGCGACATCCTTAATTTTACCGTTAAAGATAGTGGAGAGGGTATGACCGCTGAGCAGATTACAGCATTTAATAATAGTGCACCTGTTGCAAGATCGGCTGATACTAATTCTGAACAAAGTTTTGGTAGGGGGCTTGCATATGTCAAGCAGATGGTCGCCCAAACAGGAGGAACCATATCTGTTGAAACTGCACCAAACAACGGAACAAAATTTTTCTGCTCGTTGCCCATACCGGTTGATAATTTTGGCAAGTTACTGTCATCTTTAAGGGAGAGTCAGAACGATCGATAATGGACTGCGTGACATTACAAATGTATCTCCACGATATGGCCCTAGCGTGGTGCTACCAAATCAATCAGTTTATCCATCCCCTGGTGAACATCACCATTCAAGTCCACCCGAATAACCCTCCTGCTATGAGCCCGCATTAGAGTAAAATCTCCATCCGCCTGGGCACGTTTGTAGGTGCCAAATGTATACTTTTTTCCGGGTACATTTATATCAACGGTATCCTCAGCCGTCAATTGAATAAACAGTCCTGTATTGGGACCTCCTTTATGAAACTGCCCCGTGGAATATAGAAAGCGAGGTCCATAAGCAACCGTAATCGCCCGTTTAAGGCGTTTCTGGAGGAGCGTCCTGAATTCCTGCAAAAGCTCGTCGGTACGCGGTTCCTCAGGTAGAAAGGCCTGGATGACAAGATAATCTCCGGAATATTCCCCATCCATAAATGTATCCAGCAACCCCTTGGCATCTTTAAACTTATTGCGATAAGTAAAAAAGGTAAGCTTTCCCTCTGTTATTGCAGAATCCATCACGGGCAGGGCTGCCTCTTTTTCAAATTTGCTTAAAATTTGATGGGTACGCTGTTTACTTTCCTCAACATTCGGTTGATCAAATGGATTAATACTGATGAGCGCAGCGGCCACCGCAACAGCCATTTGCCAGCGGTAAAACTCTCCGGCAATGTCCAATTCGTTTTCTAATGTAATCGTGACCAGTGGATGACCCGCTGCCGTCAACCTATGCAGCTTGTCCGTTACTTCAGGCTGATGTTCACCATAAAGGTTCAGATGCACAAACAGCCGGTCGTGCCGGTAATACGAGGGATCGAGCAGTGTTTCTCCGGTGATAGGCAAAATACCTCTGCCTTCTTTGCCTGTGCTTATTGCAATCAACTGTTCAAGCCACATGCCCAGAGCCGAGAGTGACTCTGGAAGCACAAACGTCAACTTATTCCAGGTTTGTCGCCCCCTCATTTCGCTCATAATGGCCCCCAGGTGAAGGGCCGAGTTTTCCGGGGGAAAGTTATGTGTTTGGCAGGACTGCTGCATCCAGATGGCCCGTGCCAACAGGGCTTCCACATCAAGCCCCATCAATGCGGCCGGTACCATTCCAACATAAGATAGTATAGAGTAGTGGTCACCAACACCTTCAAAATTCAAAAAGATATGCCGGTAATGTAATGCCCGTGCTTTCTCTGCCAGCGGAGTGCCAGGGTCGGTAATTGCCACAAAGTGGCTGCCTGCCTTCTTCCCGTCATTCGCTTTCATCTTGTTGTAAAAATAATCTCCAAGGGCATTCGTCTCTACTGTTACGCCTGATTTGCTGGCAACGATGAATAGGGTTTCATTAAGCGGTGCTTTTTGCTCCACTGCTTGAATCTTCGCGGGGTCAATGGTATCAATTACAGAGAGAGCCATTCCGGTTTTGCTGGTTCCAAAAGTGCGCTCGAAGACCAACGGGGCCAAGCTACTGCACCCCATTCCAATAACAACCACATGTGTAAAGCTGTCCGTCCGTACTTCCTGAGCGAATTGTAGAATTTGTGGAAGGACTGAAGCCATTTTGGAGGGGATATCCAACCAGCCCAGAGAGTTGGATATCATTTGTATAGATTCTTCGTCATATTTCCATAGGGTCGCATCTCTGTTCCATATTCGTTCGTTGATTTGTTCTTCTTCCATAGAATCCAGTCGCTTTTCTATGGCATCCGTATACGAGCCCAGGTTATACTTTATCTTATTTATTACTACGTCCATCCGCTTAAAATTAATTGATGTAGATAGGAAAGATGGCTGATTTTACCCGAACAAACGTTACATACTCCAATCAAAGTGTTATATATATCACAGATCCTCGAGGTTTTTTTTCCGCTTCTCCTTTAGTTTTTTGAAGTAAGTAGGAGTTAGACCGGTAATCTTTTTAAACTGGTTAGATAGGTGGGCAACGCTGCTGTAGTGCAATTTATGGGCAATTTCAGTCAGAGTTAGCTCGTCATATAACAACAACTCTTTTACTCGTTCAATTTTATGCAGAATAATATATTGTTGTATGGTGATTCCTTTCACTTCTGAGAAGGTGTTAGACATGTAAGTGTAATCGTATCCCAGTTTTTCACTGATATAATCGGAATCATTTACTTTCGGGACTTCATCCTCGTAGTGGATCATTTCCACAATTACGCTTTTTATCTTTTCAACCAGAATATTCCTTTTGTCATCGAGCAGCTCCAGCCCTGATTTTTTTAAGTTCCTGTCGAAATCTTCCAATTGCTTATCAGAAATATCATCCTGAACTTCAACCATACCCAGATCAACGGATGTGTAACCTATACCGAGTTTTTTTAACTCTTCCTTGACCAACATCTTACAACGCAGGCTCACCATATATTTAACATATAGTTTCATAATGTGCCCCTTCTTACACCTGAGCAATTTAAGGAACAACTTAACAAATAACCATGACTCCCTATTTTTATTTACAACAACAATTACATAATCCTATTACTTTTAGATACGCAATTATCGGCTGACTTCATATCATATCTTTGGCAGTCTTTATGCCTACATGGATCTAGGAATTTTAAGGGTCCGCTCCTAAACGTACCAGTGATATATGTAATCTTTTTGAGATATGATGTAATGCAAACGAGGCAGGAAATACCAACCTTTATGATAAATTCTATATCTTTAAAGGTTACCAATTATAGGAAATCAACTTTGGTTCATAGCAGCTCTATTAATTATTGTTTGGGGGATTGGGTTATATGGATTTGGAATGAGTGGCTATATAAATATCCTGCTTGGCTTAGCATGTATTGCTATAATATTAAGGCTGAGAAAGAACCTATTTTCAGAACAAAGCCTTAAAACTTTAATCGCCAAGCCGATAAAGGCAAACAATAACACGGCAAAAATCAACAGTTGTTCGAATCCCATGTAGTAGAGAAGTTATGGTTTGCAGGTTGGGTAAACGGCCTTCTAATGGCAGCAGAGCCTTTTCACAAACAAGAACGTCAATCCATCTGATAAACGATTGAATTAACGTTCATTCCAGCCCCGACCGATGCCATTACAATAATATCTCCCTTGTCAATTTGATGGTTTTCTATCTCACCTCGCAGCACCAGGTCAAGGAGGGTAGGAACAGTAGCCACAGAGGAATTACCAAGTTGCGATATAGTCATGGGCATTATATCCTCCTCTGAAATCTCATCATGTCCATATAGTTTTGCCAGGCGCTGCAAAATGGCAGCATCCATTTTAGCATTGGCTTGATGAATCAGCACTTTTGCAACCTCATCAAAACCGATATTTGCTTTTTCAAGACTTATTTTTACCAATGATGGCACGTGCGTAAGGGCATACTGGTATAGTTTATGCCCATTCATCTTCATATAAAGTGTATCTTTATTGTCGGCGTTATATGAGGAATCCATCTTCAAATAGTAGGCCTGCTGCTCGGTATCGGTGCGTGCGGAATGGCTCAGTATCCCCACCGGAGTTCTGCTTTGTCGACTCTCCAGAACCGCGGCACCCGCCCCGTCCGAATAGATCATACTGTCCCGGTCATGCGGGTCACTGACACGGGAAAGCGTTTCGGTCCCGATTACTAGGCCGGCCGATGCATCCCCACTTTGCAGATAGTAGTTGCATTGAATGAGTCCCTGAATCCAGCCCGGACAACCAAAAGGTAGGTCGTAGGCTATACAATATGGGTTTTTTATTCCCAATTTGTGTTTGATCCTCGAGGCCAGGGTCGGCACCATATCCACTCGTGGATTATCGGCACGGACATCGCCGAAATTATGAGCCACAATGATGTAATCCAGCTTCTCAGGATCTAATCCTGTCGACGAAAGCGCTTGGTCACCAGCTTCTGCTCCCATATCTGAGGCCAGCACATCATCATTGGCATACCGTCGCTCCTTTATCCCAGTGATTTCCGCAAATTTTTGGATGGTCTCCTCATTACCTTTGTCTAGGGGAGTGCCTTCTTTATTCAAAAAAGTATTCTCCAAAAAATCAGTGTTGGGTACCTTGCGACGGGGAATATAGGACCCGGTTCCCGTGATAACAGCGTATTTCTTATCTCTCATAGCTCAGTACTTTGTCTAATTACGGATATTTATTAATACAACTTACTTTAATTCTTTCGTTTTATCTTGATAAAATCATACGTCTCACTTTAAAAAAGAACAACTGTCCGCCAACCTATTTTCATAATCTCAGTTGGGACTTCCCAGGCTAAAATAACAACCACAAACCTTGAGAACTTTTTACATTCATAAGTATAAATAGGTATTCAGGGTTATTACCGTTACCTTGCAGTATTAAACTTAATTACCCACCTGGTAAGCGAACTTTACTGAAACGATGCGTTAATCCAACTCCTTTCACAAGAGACCCTACGGGTGCATAAAACACAATACCTATGTCACAACAAGGCAAAATAAAATTTTTCGATTCCCAAAAAGGATTTGGATTTATCAGTCCCGACGAGGGCAGCAAAGATATCTTTGTTCACAGAAATAATGTTGAGAATCTTGGTTTTGATCAAGGTTTTGAAGACGGCGAAGCTGTAGAATTTGATGTCGAAGAAACACCTAAAGGCTTAAGTGCTATTAATGTGCGAAGTCTAGATTAAAAAAATCAACTTTTTTAGTTTTGATTTAAAGCCCTAGTTTTACCGGGGCTTTTTTATATCCCGTTCATGGAGACTGTATTCCCTTGGAAATTTCTTTTTACAGTTAACAATAAGTGTGGAAGGTTTTATCCAAAATTCTTCGGGAAATCCTTTCCCAACTTTCCCCTTCGGTACTACAAAAAGTACTACATGAAGTTCGGAAATCGTGGCCTATTTCGCGCACAGGAATATCTTGGACTGGCTTCGGACCAGAAGGTTGTGGGTTCGAGTCCTTCCGGGCGTACAATAAACAAGACGTAAGCTGTTTAATTATAACAACTTACGGCTTTTGTGTGTGTGGGGGGGGGGCATTACATTTTAATTTTCGCTATCCTCCAAAATCAAATATTCTTAATAATCTTTCTAATATATGGTTATTGAAGTATAATTCGCATGATGCATCAGCTCGCGAAGAAATAGAACATTTGCTGCGAACTCTCGGTTTTCTGGTACATTTAACCTTAAAGCGGGAATGCCGTAAGCTACGTCTACCAGGCGATTAAATATCTCTTCGACGGTCTCCACATCTAGTTGAAGCTTATCCCCAGAATTTAATCCTGCTACATGGGCAATATTCCAGAATGCCTGTTCGGATGTTACTAAACAGCGATTTTTGGGCAATTCTTTAATGCGGGGCATCAACTGATCTTCAATATCGGCTATAGCAGCTTCCAGATCGACAGCCTCCGCCGGTTCGTGTTTCAAATTTTTAAGGATAGTCCGGATATTCCCCGCCCTAATCATGGCTTGAGTTTGGAGCTTATTCTCTTTTGCTACTTTTAGAATAAAGTCATCTTCTTCCACCTTCAGAAAAGTAACAGCCCCTCCCTCAAGTAGTTTTTGGAGCGGTATGTTTTTTTCGCTGTGCCTTATGATTTAAAACCCCATTAAAATTAGGATTTAATACAAAATGAATATTTCTCCCATCTTGATCCCTTTTGTGTCTTAATCAAGCTCGGAAAGTAAATTTTCCAGATCCAGCGGCTGCGTTACCATTTTTACGGAGCCGTTTTCGGTATATTCCCATTCTTCGCGGGGACGATCACGATACAACTCTACACCATTTCCGTCGGGATCGGTCAAATAAATTGCCTCCGACACTCCATGATCGCTGACCCCGTCGATAGGATACCCTTCATCAATCAGCCGCTGCAGGATTTTTGCCAGGTCTTTACGTGTAGGATATAAAATGGCGGTGTGATAGAGTCCCGCACTGTTTCGGGGAGCAGGTGGCCCACCTTTGCTATGCCAGGTGTTGAGCCCGATATGATGGTGATAACCGCCGGCCGAAAGAAAGGCGGCATTTTCACCATACATAGTAGTTAGCTCAAAACCCAGCAGGTCGCGATAAAATTCGAGGGCTCGATCCAGATCTGACACTTTAAGGTGTATATGACCGATGCGGGTTTTAGCCGGTGTAGTATAATTGCTTTCCATAGTCTTTGAGTCAGCGGTTTTCGGCTATATTGTATATTATAACCGATTAATTATTTGGTTGTAGCCTCCTGCCCCTGTTCTTTAATCACTTTCATTCCAGCACTCCATCGTGCCAATTCATCCAACATAACACTGGCAGCGTTCTCCATTTCTTCGTTGGGAATAAGCTCATCATCATTTAGAAATTGAGGAAAAAACGGAATATTTACGGCCTCTAACAGAGGTGCCATCTTAAACGTCAACAAATCCCTTTTTAAATCGATATATGCTCTGGTTCCCGCTGATACACCGCCATAGCTCACAATACCGGCCGCTTTGTAATTCCATTCCTTTGATAAATACTGCAGGGCATTCTGCAAAGATGCCGGATAGGTGTGGTTATATTCGGCAGTCACAAAGATAAAGGCATCCGCCTCATCAATTTTGGCGCTCCACTGCTTCGTGTGCTCATGCTTGTATTTTCCCAGTCTGGGGTGGTTCGGTTCATCCATCATTGGCAAATCAATTTCTCCGAGATCCAGCATTTCAACATCGAAACTATCGTGTAAAGCTGCCTTTTGGGTAATCCAGTTTGCTATAATAGGTCCTTTTCTAACGGAACGAGTCGTTGAAGAAATAACTTTTAACTTGTACATCTATTTTAGAATATTTTGGTCATTAATTTAATTTTAGAATTTGCAGCAAAGAGTCCCGCACGGGTTTTAAAACTGATCAAAAGAGAAAATCCTGTTGCTTCATAAATTTCCCGTCTACCGTGATACCACTAATTTGGTAATCATGGACAGAACTTTATCGGAAAAAATTGAAAGTTATAGTCTTTCACTGTGTTGGTTGCATATTAAGTTATGTTCTTGCGATTAACGTATTGATAATAAACTACTGCTTCAAAAACTGTTTAATGAAAGTGTCGAGTCCTGTTGGCTTGAATCCGAGTAGATTCTCCATGTCTTCATAGGTAAAATTAAGGGCTCCATTGGCAAAAGTATTGGCTGTCATTACGCTCATGGCAACCTGCTCTTCCGGTAGTCCGGTCTCATTCAACGCTTCTTCAAACTTAGAAACGGAAATATCTGAATAAGAGATATCCTTGCCGGAGGCCTCACTCAATCTGCGTGCAATATCATCAAGCGTATATGCCTGACCGGAAGTAATTTCATAGATGCTATTTTTATGTTCTTCGGGATTTGCAAGTCCATTAGCCAAGGCTTCAGCCATCTCTGAACGCAGTGCCAAATTGATGGCTTGACCGTCGGATGGGAAGGCCCACTGACCAGTCTCCATAGCATCTCCCATAAATAGCGGCAGAAATTCCATATAGAATGTATGCCGGTAAATAGTGTAGGGTATACCGGAGTTCTTTATGAGCTCTTCTGTTTTAGCATGATCCGGCGACAGTGGACTTAAATTCTCTTCAGCCTCTACAATACTGGTGTAAAAAATTTGTTCTACTCCGGCTTTTCGGGCTGCCTTTATAACATTGCGATGTTGATCCACGCGTCCATCCAGAGTGCTGGAGGATATCAACAGCAGCGTTTCAATATCCTTAACGGCTTTTTCTACCGATGGATAATCGGTATAGTCACCTATCCTAAGTTCAACACCTTTCTGTTTGAGTTTTGCCCCCTTTTCCTCACTTCGGACGAGTCCGGCAATATCCGCATCAGGATTATTTTTGAGTAAGAAATCGATCGTTTGTGATCCTAAGTTTCCGTTTGCTCCAGTTACAAGTATCATAGTTTTAATGCTTAATGTTTATAGATTTATGATGATTTGAATTAGTTGTGTAATACTTTCCAGCCGGCTAGCCTGCTGTACTCATTTTTGATAGTAAGCTGCATAAGCAATAATTGCATACGTTCTAAAATGCCGCTCACTGATAAGTCACCGGCAATAATCGGGTTGAATCCCGCTACTTCTACCAGTTCGGTTACTGTCTGTATCGCTTCCTCATCATCACCGGCAATAAAAGCGTCTACCTGTTTACCGTCGATGACCGGTTGGTCAAAGTCTTTTGCAAAAGTGGTGTTAAATGCCTTGACCACTTTGGAATTGGGAAGCCACTGCTGCAGCTCTTCAGCCGCACTGCTATCGGGATCAGTAATCAATTCGCTAATATCTTCATCTATGGGATTAGCAATACTGATCACAATTTTCTGAGTTGCTACCTCTCGTATTTTCTCTGCCAATTGTTTTTCAGCTCCATGAGGAACAGCCAAGACAATAATATCTGCTTCCCAGCTGGACTCATGTGGGCAATCCATGCGTTCTAAGTCAGCCTCAGGATGAATTTTAAGGATTTCTGAATTCAATGAACCTAATTGTTTAGGCTCTTTGTCGAAAAGCAAGAGGCGATAGTTACCCCCAGCCATACCTTTGGCAATTGCCGAACCCATGTTCCCACCGGCCCCGATGATGGCAATTGTTTGTTTAGTATGAAGCATAATGAATGATTTGTTTGCAGTTCCATATTTGTTACTGCAAACTTAATCCTTCAACGTTCTCTTCTCATTGATATGTGTTAAGAAAATCGCTTGATATATATCAAGATATGTTATGTAATTGAATGCTATTATAGCGAAAATCACCTATTCTAAAGCTGGGAATTCTAACGTCTGTTAGACCACACTGAGATATCTGAAGAGTTGAGAAGAGAAAATATTTGCAGACCATCAGTTGAACATGCAATCGGGTATACCCTGGTAAATGAATTAAAAGTTGTTTCGCTCTATCCATTCCCAAAAATCTATTATTGCAAAAGACGTCTCTACCGGATGTGCTAACGTAAAGCGGCCTTTGCAAAGATATTCATCCACTAACTACTAAAATTACTTCGAACTCTGCTGAGGGTTTCCGGACTCATCCCCAGATAAGATGCCACTAAATTCAACGGTACACGATTCATAAATTCAGGATTATGTTCTATAAGTCGGGCATACTTTTCTTCTGCGGTAAGCCCCAGTGCATTTTCAACACGCTGCTGCAGGGCTACATACGCATTTTGCACGATGATACGATGATAGCGTTCATAGGGCTGAATCTTTTCTAGCAGTACGTCGTGATTCTTCTGGTCAAGCATCAACAGCTCACTGTCTTCAAGCACTTCGATATTTAATGTAGACGGGTGGTCCGTAAAAAAGCTTTGCAGATCGGCAATCCACCAGCCGTCGAAGGCAAAGCGAAGGACATGCTGGTTGCCTTTCGAATCCACGGAATAAGCACAAAGTGCCCCTTTTTCAACAAAGGCCAGCTCACGACAAACATCCCCTTCTTGTAGTAAGAATTGACGTTTGAGCATTCTCTTGGGACGAAAACTATTTTTACACAATTCCCACTCCTCAGCGGACAGTGAGACATGCTCCAGAATACTTTCTTTTAGATGGTCAAACATTCTTTGTGGACTTTAGATAATCGGATCATAACTAAAAATGTACACGGAAAATCAGGAAATAAAAAAACGGATATCCTAAAAGAGGATACCCGTTTAATATGAAATAGGCATAAAGCCATACAAACTAATTTTCGATAAACTGAACATTCAGTTGCAGTTTGATTTTATCACCTACAACCACCTTTCCGGCTTCGGTAACGGCACTCCAACTGAGCCCAAACTCTTTTCGATTAATTATTCCGCTTACTTCAAAACCGGCTTTGGTCTGGCCATAAGGATCTTCAACCGTACCACCATGGACGACATCCAATTCTACCTGTTTGGTAACATCACGAATTGTAAGATCTCCGCTAACCTTGTATTCACTTTCGCCGACCTTTTCAAAGTTAGTCGATTCAAATTTAAGCTGGGGATACTCCTCCGCATTAAAAAAATCATCAGATTTCAAGTGCTGGTCACGATCTTCATTATTAGTAGAAATACTGTCAATATCGGCGGTAAAAGTCGCCTCGGCATTTTCAAAATCGTCTCCTACGGCTTCGATTTTTCCATCATAGGAACTGAAACTTCCGGTAACGGTCGATATTACCAAGTGCTTCACTTTAAATTGTACTTCCGAGTGCGTCGGATCAATCTTCCATAAAGTTTTTGTTGCAGTAGTCATTGTGCTATTAGTTTAATGTTAAACAATTAGTGTATGCTTAACATACAGCGTGGCCTCGTGCCCTCCATTGATATATCACAGAAAAAAGTCTTGATATATGTCAAGGGTCTTACTTATACGATATGTATTCAAGTTTGAAATTTTTGGCTTAAAAGCAGCCATATTTCTTGCAAAAAAGTAGATTCATTCAATGCGTCCGGGTAGGTGCCTTTTTACTCTTTCCATAGATTTCCTGAACCAGAACGACGATAATCGTTACGGCTGTTAACGGGATAATAAAATACAACATTACATCATTGAACATCGGAAGCAGATCATGTTGGATGGCATTCAGAACAAGATACGACGTATAGGCAATATAGTAGCCTAAGAATAAAGCCCCTTCCCATCTGTTGATCGTGCCACCGGTAAAGAATATAGGCAGACAAGCTATAGCTACCGCTACCATGAGTGGAATATCAAACCCAATGACTGCATCTGAAACCGGTATCCCCGAGGGCGCTACTATGGCTGATATCCCCAAGACACTTAATATATTGAATATATTACTCCCTATAACGTTACCAACTGCAATGTCACGTTCGCCTCTAAAAGCCGCAATAGCTGAGGTCACCACTTCAGGGAGTGAGGTACCAACAGCAACAATAGTAAGGCCAATGATTAATTCGCTTACGCCCAGATAGCTGGCAATACTAACTGCGCCGTCAACAAACCATTTCGATCCCAAAATCAGTAACCCCAGGCCTCCGGCAACAAAAAGTATATTTGTAATCCAGTTACGTCCATCTCCAAAAGTTTGATCTTTCGTTAGCTTTTGCTCCGATCCATTTTCTTTAACACCTTTTTGCTGACTGAGAATTACCAAAGCAGCTCCATAAAAAAGTAACCCGATGACAAGTATTAGACCGTCAAAACGGTTGATAATATTATCGAAACTAACAAGTAATAACATTACTGAAACACCGATCATAAGTGGCACATCAAAACGAATCAACTGTTTAGAGACGTAGAGGGGGGTAATTAATGCAGAAAGACCTAAGATAAAGAGAATATTAAATATGTTACTTCCTATCACATTACCAAGCGCGATATCGCCCTGTTCCGACAAAGCCCCATTAACACTGATTGCCAGTTCCGGTGCGCTTGTTCCCAGGGCCACTATAGTTAAACCGATGATAAGCGGAGAAATTCCCAGGGCCCCGGCTATGTTTGATGCTCCCCTGACCAATACCTCTGCTCCCAAAATGAGGAAAACTAAGCCTGCAGTAAAAAGTATTAGAGTCATTCAATCTGGCCTAATTTAAAATATAATAAGGGTATTTGCGTGAGTAGCTAAGCCACTACTACCCCTCGCAAGTACTCGATTTGCAGCAGGTACGATAATTCAAAATCCAAAAGTCAATGAGAACACGGCATAGTGCAGCCAGGCAAAATTATAAACCGACTCGACGTCAGCGCCGCCCTCTATGGTGCGGTAACCGGCACTTATCCCCCAGTGATCGCTGATTGCGTAATACGGCTTGAGCGCGATGTCGAACGCCCTCCCCGGTCCACCGGCCAGACCTTCAAAGTCGAACAATAGATGCCATTTCCGTGCGAAACGCCAGTCATTTCCTACATAAAGAAGCGGCACGAACCCCACATCCGTTTTTTTGCTGGTTGTATTCCCCTGCTTCAGCTCGATCTTTGCGTCACGAATTTTTGCCGTGAATCCGATCGACAATTTCAACCGCTCGCGGTCCAGCAAGCGATAACGATAGCCAAGTCGCCAGGAATTGAATTGGTAGGTAGCATCAACAGTAGTGCCAGCGTCATAAGTTTTACCTGCAAAATCTACCAGACTCTTGAATGAACCCGTTTCGGTATAAGTAAGCGGTGCGAGCAAACCACGAAAACTGTGTCGGTTGTTAATATTCCAGGTAAGATAAAGCCGGACGGCAGGCCAGGGACCTTTCCCAGCAAGATCGACCAGCGAAAATCTTGTACCTTCATCGGTATTGGGAATCTGTACATTATTACGGCTCTGCCATACCGGTCCCGCCTCAAGATCAATTACGAATCCTGAAACATTCTGAGCCCAAACGGAGGGTGCTACCACCCACATCAGCATCACAAACATTAGTGGTCGAATTATCATCTTTTTATATCCCATCCTAACCTCTCTTTATGAAAATAGCATGTTATACTACATAATGGCCCCCAGTCACAAAAAATTTAGTAGAATTGGTAAAGAAGAGACATAAGAAAATCCCCTGCTGAATCGCAATGGAATCTATTAGACCGCCTTTTGCGATCAGCTATATCGGGCTAATCAAGATATCTTGATAGGAATATCGATCCCCCAACTTCCCGGAGGATAACGATAATATTAAATTTAATTTAACTCGATGTGATACCTAATCATTTGAAATCGTTATAAAAATTTTCAGTTAATTTTAAGCTTTAATCGTTTATTATAGTAATGATCAGCAGTCAATTGATTCTAATTCTTGGGTAAACTTGTAAGACCTTAACTTGATAATTATGAAAAAAGCCAATATTCACAGCAGTCATGATCACGGCCCTGGCGGACATCATGGTGAGTATGAGCAACAAGAGAATAATCATAAGGAACATCAACATTCCGGTGGACATGCTTCCCATCATGCTCATATGGCGCAGGATTTTCTAAAACGTTTTTGGATTTCCATCATCTTCACTGTGCCGATTTTGGTACTGTCTCCGATGATCCAGGAATTTCTTGGATTAGGCGATGTTTTGCGTTTTTCAGGAGACACTTACATCTCATTCGTGCTTTCCACCGTTGTCTTTTTCTACGGTGGCTGGCCTTTTCTCAAAGGATTGTATGATGAGTTGAAAAAAGGACAACCGGGCATGATGACGCTCATCGGCATCGCTATTACTGTCGCTTACGGATATAGTACACTGGTCGTATTTGCCGTGGAGGGTAAAGTCTTTTTCTGGGAGCTGGCTACATTGGTAGACATCATGCTGATCGGCCATTACATCGAAATGAAATCGGTGATGAGTGCGTCCCGGGCCCTGGAAGAGTTGGCCAAGCTGATGCCTTCCGAAGCGCATATCATTCAGGATGACGGAACTACCCGTGACATCCCTCTCGAAGAACTGGAAAAAGGACTTAAGGTTCTCGTAAAACCGGGAGAGAAAATTCCGGCTGACGGTATTGTTGTAGATGGAAAAAGCTCGGTCAACGAGTCCCTGATGACCGGCGAATCAAAACCTGTGTCCAAGCAACAAGGTGATGAAGTGATTGGGGGCTCGATTAACGGGGAAGGATCTCTGACGATAGAAGTAAACCGGACCGGCGAAGATTCGTTTCTCTCGCAGGTTATCAACCTGGTCCGGCAGGCTCAGGAAAGCAAGTCTCGCACACAGGATCTGGCCAATCGCGCCGCCTTCTGGCTGACCATCATCGCACTGGGAGCCGGCGCCGTTACTTTTTTCTCCTGGACATTTTTTACGACCCAGGATTTTGTATTTGCCCTGGAACGCACTGTTACGGTTATGGTCATTACCTGCCCTCATGCCCTCGGTTTGGCGGTGCCCCTGGTCGTAGCCGTATCAACAAGTCTGGCGGCCCAGAATGGATTTCTGATTCGCAATCGTTCGGCTTTCGAAGAAGCTCGTAACCTGGGAGCCATCATCTTTGACAAGACGGGTACGCTCACCCATGGCGAATTCGGAGTTACGGACGTGCTGACTTTTAATGGATATGATGACAAGAGTCAGCTATTGAAACTGGCCGGATCGCTGGAACAGAATTCCGAACACCCGATTGCACAGGGGATTGTAAAAGCTGCTGATGGACTCTCAAAAGTAGAAGAATTTAACTCCATCACCGGCAAGGGCATTGAAGGCCGTGTTGACGGCAAACGGGTGAAGGTCGTGAGTCCCGGTTACTTGCGCGAAAATGAAATAGCACTACCGAAGGAACAGTATGAACAGTTGTCGGAGCAAGGCAAGACGGTCGTCTTTGTACTGATCGACAACAAGCTTCAGGGAGCTATTGCGCTGGGCGATACGATTCGTGAAGATTCCCGCTCGGCTGTTCAAAATCTGCAGTCGATGGGCATACAGTGTATCATGCTTACCGGCGATAATCGTCAGACTGCGGCTTATGTAGCCGACGAACTGGGATTGGACGATTTCTTTGCTGAGGTCCTGCCTGAAGAAAAAGCGGCCAAAGTGAAGGAGGTTCAGAGTCGGGGACTTAAAGTAGCGATGACCGGCGATGGCGTAAATGACGCACCCGCGCTGGCGCAGGCTGATGTAGGCATTGCTATCGGAGCCGGTTCGGATGTGGCCGTAGAAACGGGCGACATTATCCTTACCCAGAGTAACCCTAAAGATGTGGCAGCACTTATCAGCCTGGCCAAAGCTACCTACCGTAAAATGGTGCAAAACCTATGGTGGGCTACCGGATACAACGCTTTCGCCATCCCGCTGGCCGCCGGGGTGTTGTACACTTATGGTATCATTCTGAGTCCGGCGGTTGGTGCCGTTCTGATGTCGCTAAGCACGGTGATAGTAGCTATAAACGCCCGGTTTCTCAGGGTAGAACGCTGAAAACCGGCTGGCTGGAACGTTAAATGCCTTCCATAATAGCTATGTAATACCTGTAGCGCGAAATTCATTTCGCATGAATCTAGATCGGGGCCGCGGGATAAATCCCGCGCTACGTAGGAATCAACCCTCGGACGGACCTAAAACTCCTTGGGATTTTTCCATAATTTATTTCGCATTTGAATTCCGAATCTTTGGAATATTGAAATAAATTCCGATCTTTGTTAAAAATCATCAAGAGAATATGACCAACTTTTATCGTAGAAGACTTCCTCATTACCAGCCTGCTTTTGGAGAATTTTTTATAACCTTCCGACTTGGAAATTCACTTCCCAGACAACTTTTAGAAAAATATTATCACAAGCGAAGGTTGTATAATCGTGCTTATGATTCGGAAGAGTATGCTTTAACGAATAAAACTAAAATCGGTAAATTGCTTTTTAAGCATTTCGACAAACAACTTGACAACTATCATAATGGTACTGATTGGTTGAAACAGGATAGAATTGCCGAAATTGTAGCAAATAAAATTCATGAATTGAATAATGATAAATATTTACTTCTATGCTATTGCATTATGCCCAATCATGTTCACTTGCTGTTAAAACTGTCCGAATCTGAAATGCAAATGGAATCCCCGACAGCAGAATCAGAATATCCAGTCACTACGATTCTAAAACTTATCAAAGGTTCTACGGCTTACGCTGCAAATAAAGCCTTAAATCGTACCGGTAAATTTTGGCAGCATGAAAGTTACGATCATTTGGTCAGAGACAACCAGGAAAGAAAAAATATTATTAGATATATACTGATGAATCCAGTTAAAGCTAATCTCGTCAAGCAGTGGAAAGATTGGAAATGGACATACTGTAATAAACGGTATGTACCAATTAGATAATACCTGCAGCGCGAAATTCATTTCGCATGAATCTAGATCGGGGCCGCGGGATAATCCCGCGCTACGTGTACGAGGCACTGCTCTGGATTCGGCGACCGGCCAGGGACTCAAAACCCTTTTCCGATTTTTTATAATTATATGATCCCCGGCAATTCTAACATGAGTTAGAGATTAAATCACATTGCATATAAAAATACCAAGGCCTCGAAATCAACCGTCTTCCGTCATCGGTCAGCCGTCCCTGACAGAGAATTATTTATCTGTTTAAGCCCGTTTAAGGTTGCCTTAAGGTTATTGATCATATCTTTGAGTTAGAACAAAATTGATACAACATAAAAATGTCTGTGAAAACAATCTATCACTAACAAATTACCATAACTACAAGGTGACTACTATGAAACGCTTAACATTATTGCTGTCCATAATGCTTCTTTTTGTCGGTATGGGACTGGCCCAGCAAACACAAACAGATATGACCCAGAAACGCCAGCAGATGATGCAGCACATGCTTAATTCTGTAGCATCAGATAGTACGATGCTGATGCAGAGAATGCAACAGATGATGAACAATCCCCAGATGCGACAACGAATGCAGGCTCAGATGCAGATGATGCAAACCATGATGCAGAACAAGGATATGGGTTCTATGATGGGCAACCAAAATATGCGCCAGATGATGCCAATGCAAATGATGTGCATGCAGATGATGCAAGGAAATATGATGACCCGGCAGGGGATGATGAATGGCAATAATCCCAGTAAAGGGAATATGAATCCAAATAATCATCAGCAATATCATAACTGATTTTGATATTTAATTATCTATATGTAATCAAAAACTAAAAGCCATGTTTTACAATCATCATTTAATGGGTATACACTGGATATGGTGGATCGCAATAGTTGCCACCATTATATTACTAGTATTTAATATCATACCTTACAGACCCAAGTTCGAACCTGCAGAAGACGCTATGGATATTTTGGAAAAAAGATATGCGAGGGGAGAGATTGAACAGGAAGAGTTTGAAGAACGAAGACGAATATTAATTGAAAATACATAGCTAGATTCAATTTAAAAAGGTTTAGAACTTCAAAAGTAAAATGATAATCTCCGGTTACCCCCTTGCCGGAAAATCAAAATCAAGTAATAATGAAAAGAATAATTTTAACTTTCGGTTTAGTGATATTCGTTGCCATTTCTTTTGCTGCCTGCCAAACAGGAGGATCAAATTCCATGACCAAAAAACAACGTCAGCAATTTGAAGCATCCTACGATTCCATACAGAACACTTATAAAACGCTGATGGGGGAATACCAATCCAGTTCGGATTCTTTACCTAAAGATTTGCAATCTCTTTACACGCAAATGCAGCAGATGCATAGTCAGATGCAGGCTGGTTATCAACAGATGATGTCTGGCATGTCGGGGAATATGGGCGGACATATGCAGGGAAACGGAAACATGATGGGCAATGGTAACGGAATGGGGATGGGCATGGGCCAGGGAATGAATATGCAGATGCAAGAGCATATGACCGGCGAATGGTTCCAACAGATGATGGCCATGCACGATCAAATGGCCGCTATACATAGGCAAAACGGGCAACAAAATATGGCCCAAATGAATCAACGGTTAGCCAACGATTATCAAAAAATGATGGATAGGACCCCGGGATTGAATAAACCGCTGGATGTGCCCGATAAAGAACAAGCAGAAAGCAGTCCCTCTCATTTAAACGGTGAAGCTTTATTTACTCAAAACTGCGCTTCCTGTCACGGAAGTAATGCAGCAGGAATGGCCGGTGTTTTCCCACCGCTTATTAACTCTGAATGGGTTACCCAAAATCCATCCGTACCCGTGCGTATTCTGCTTAACGGTCTTTCTGGCCAAGTAAAAGTCAACGGACAAACCTACCAGGGTGTTATGCCTTCTTTCAGGGCCAGATTAGGTGATGCCGAAATCGCTGCCATTTTAAATTATCTTCGATCGCAGAGTAATGCTAACCTGCCTGATATTTCTCAGGATGATGTACTCCAAATAAGGAAAAAGCATAAAAGCCAAACGCAACCCTGGCAGGCACCCGAACTTCGTCCCGATTTGAATAACAATAAATAGCTAATAGCAGGACGTGCCATACGACTGATGGAACCGGATCCCAAACAGACCCAACATACTCGAAATAGATATAACGCCTTTTCGACAATCTATGATCTCATGGAGTGGCCAATCGAGCACCTCCTCTATCGCCCCTGGAGGACAAAACTCTGGGATCAGGTTGAAGGACCAAACGTTTTGGAGATTGGCATCGGCACGGGTAAAAATATTTCTTATCATCCTAAGGATATTTCGATTACCGGCATAGACCTGTCGCCAAAAATGCTGCAGCATGCCCGGAAATATGCCGGCCGACATCGCATTGAAAATCTTGACTTACTGGAGATGGATGCCCAGCAAATCACGTTCCCGGATAAGATCTTCGACGATACCGTAGCTACTTTTGCCTTTTGCTCGGTACCCGATCCGATCCTGGGCTTGCAGGAAGCTTTGCGGGTGACCAAGCCAGGCGGACATCTTTTCCTGTTAGAACATATGCGATCTAAAAATTCGGGCTTGGCCTCTTTGATGAAAACACTGGATGCGCCTATTCATTACCTGGTGGGTGTTCATATTGCCAGAAAAACGGTGGAAAATGTAAAGAAGGCAGGCTGGCATCTACAAAATGTGGAGGAACTGTCGGCCGGTGGCATCTTCCGGATAATCAAAGCGGTGAAACCAGCTTAGTTAACGGGAATCCAGATAAGAATTTAATCTGGACGGTACAAAGTTTTTTTAAAAAATACGATGGGCATGATTTTAAAATATTTTTTTCCTATCGGGCGGCTGGTTTTGCCGTCCGGTGGGTTTGATTGTTTTCAATATCCGCCCGACCGCAAATCCAGCGTCCGGACGGATTAAGCCTTATTATCAGTCAAGGGCAATTCCGCCACAAACGTACTTCCCTTATCTTTACCTTCGCTATAGG
>Ga0102962_1000306_pt1 | contig 25917 bp, 24 predicted proteins | sample SalPonF2_C_D2_MG_FD_84519 | JGI IMG/M metagenome (GOLD analysis project Ga0102962, IMG submission 84519) | Salt pond soil microbial communities from South San Francisco under conditions of wetland restoration - Salt Pond MetaG SF2_C_D2_MG ...
TTTTAGCATTAATGCATTATCAGAAGCTGAATCCAACGCCGGTATGTTTTAGTTTTCTATTTGTTCACTATGGTACACTGATGAATTGGAGAAAGGTTACATTTTTTAGCCGCAGATTTACACAGATCTTAACGGATCTTTTAATTCTCGATATTTAAAACGGAGAAATTTGCTACTACCCATTGGGTACTAGCTTTTGGTCCCATAGGACCTACTCTATCCGTACAAAGCCGTGTAAATCTGTGGCCTATAAAAAATATCTGTTGCTAGGTGGGCAGTCCTTCCATCTCCATGATTTTCAGGGCATTTGTGCTGGGGCAGGGGCCGGGGTTGAGTTTATACTCGAAATGCATCTTCCCATCCTCCAGGGTTTCTGCGAAGTGCCAGTTGCTCAACTCTGGGATTTCTTCTTCAAGTTGCGCCAATTCAAGGTCATGCGTTGAGACTAATCCTACGCCATTTTTGCCAGCCACTTTTTGTAGAAAAGCTTTGCTACCCTGCAGGCGTTCCCGGTTATTTGTACCACGATAGATCTCATCGACCATAAAGAATACGGGCGTTTCATTATTATCCTCCAAACAATTCAGAAGACCACGTAGCCGTTTCACTTCTGCATAAAAATGGGAGATCCCATTATCCAGAGAGTCTGTAATATTGATGCTGCTGAAAATTCGGAAAGGGATCGACGTCAGCGATGTGGCATTAACGGGCGCTCCTGCAAAGCAGAGAGATAAATTAATGCCTATTGTTCGCAAAAAGGTGCTCTTGCCCGCCATATTAGAGCCGGTAATGAGCAAAATGTCGCCTTTTTTGTCAATAGTAATGTCATTGGTCACCTTCTGCTTTTGAGGGATTAACGGATGTCCTAAATCGGTAGCTCTGAATGGTTGCTGAGCTTCAGGATCGGGAGTGGTAAAGCTATAATCCGGATGCAGCCAGGCAAAATTTGCCATCGAAGAATAGGTTTCCAGTTCATAGAAGTGGTCTACCCATCCGGATAGTTTAGGAGTGATTTCTTTTTTATAGGAGCTTAATTTCTGAGAAAAGTAGAGATCCCAGGGCACCAGGAAATTGAGCAGAGCCCAGATGATTTCGTTTTGTTGAGAGGAAGCAGCGCCGGCAATACGAATGATACGTTTTACATATTTGGATGGAGAGTCCTGATGGTCCCAGAAAGGACGGCAGAATTCTTTTAATTGCGATCCCGGTTTATATGAATGTGTCTCCAGAAGATGGAGGATGGCATTAAATCGAGAGAGAATTTTTTCCAGCTGGGAAGCCTCGTTATACAAACCATCAATTTTTTCGCTATTGAAGTTGTACACGATGAGATATAAGAGCCAGGTAAAGATAACATAGGGATTGATGAGACCGGCTACGTAGAGTATCCCCAAAATGATATTGAGAGCTGAAAGCCCACCCAAAATGGAAATCGCCCTCCAATATTTTTTCTCCTCGGATCCCTGTAAATATTGAAGTAATTCCTCAAGTGTCCAGTCGTTTTCTAATTCCTGTTTTTTATGTATCTCTGCAAATAAGTGAAGACGGTCGCGGAATTGCGGCATTGTTGAAAGTTCCTCAACAATAGCTCGCCGTTTGTTTATCTTATCAATATGAGGGTCTGTTTCCAGTAAATATTTGGCCAGTCGGTCGGTACTCCCTTGATAAACCGAGGTATCCAGGAGTTGCAACAGGGAATGTTTGCCAATAATATTCAAATCATTACCGAATGAATGATCAACGTAGTTGCCGGAGGGGGAGCGTTCCGGGATATTAGGCCAATCAAGCGATTGACGTGCAAGAGATGTGTTACGGATTGATTTCCAGATAGTAAATTTTTGCTTTGCAGCATCGATCCGTTTATGCATGCGGACTAACATCCCAAATCCCAGGATAAAAGCTACTATAGTTACCCAGAACAGCCATTCCGGTCCAAATTCCCCGGCAAGATATACCAAAGCCAGTCCCCCGATGAAAGCAGCAAGTCGCCCAAACGAGAGACGGTTACTAAGTTGTTCTAATGTTGACTCTTTGGCCTGCAGACGTTCGATCTGATGTTTTAATGCTCTGCGTAGAGAATCTCGTGTATACGTGCTCATAGTTTGATTATTGATAATGATCGTGCTAAGCCAAAGGATAGAGAAAGGAGCAATAAGATGCAGGTGATTCTTTAAATTTTTTATGATTATGTTTTTGGAATCGTTGTAACGACTAATCCTTTTTCAGATTGGCTACTGTGGCTCCCCATCCGCTTCGGTCGTTGGCCAGTGAATAGCTTTCTACATATGGATTACGTTCAAGCAGGGCATGGACCGACCGTCTGAGGTTGCCGGTACCTTTGCCGTGAATGATGCGAATGTGATAAATGCCTTCTTTGAGACATTCTTCAATATAATCAGGAATCAAGCTACCCAAATCTTCCGGACGAAAGGTATGCAGGTCCAGGGTTCCGTCGATCGGCAATTTTTGAGCACACATTTTTCAAATAACCATTTAATCAAAAACTAAATAATCCTGAACTTGTTTCAGGATATGATGCAATTGATGCTGAAACAAATGCAGTACAATATTGACTTGCTAAAGATATAAGAAGCTTTGTGATCCTCCGGACGACAAACCCAGCTGTCCGAGGAAATTTGTTTTTACACGTTCAGTGCCATTCGGTCTATCGTACGTCATTGTCATCGCCGTTCGGCCAGCTCAAACCATCGTTCAGTATGTGTTTCTATTTGTTGTTCCAGTTCAGCATATTCTTGTGATTTTTCCCGGAGCTCTTCATGATCCAGCTCGCCGCTGTTAAGCTGGGTTTCTAATGCGTCTTTTTGGGATTCCAGCTCTTCGATCTTTTGTTCGAGATTACGATACTCGCGGCGTTCATTATAACTCAAATCTTGGTCTTCATGCCGGGATCGCCTCCTTTGATCGCCGGAATTATTGTCTTTTTCTTTCTGAGTTGCTTGGGCCTTAGCTTCCCTTCTTTTACGCTGTTCCAGGTATTCTTTGTATGTACCGTGATGATCTTCTATTTGTCCGTTGCCTTCAAATGTGAAGTAATGTTCAACAAGTTTATCCATGAAGAAACGATCGTGAGATACGATAATCAGGCAGCCTTCAAATCCCAATAAGAATTCTTCTAACTTATTAAGTGTCAGCAGGTCAAGATCGTTGGTGGGCTCATCCAGAATCAGAAAGTTGGGGTTTTCCAGCAGCACCATCATCAGACTCAGGCGCCGTTTTTCTCCTCCGCTTAATTTCTCAACAGGCGTATATTGCATTTCTGACGTAAACATAAAGTGCTCCAAAAATTTCGAAGCCGATATCTTTTTACCGTTGGCCAGCTCAACCACTTTAGCCTCATTTTCTATAACATCGATCACGCGCTGATCCTCATCAAAATCAAGTCCTTCCTGACGATAGTGCCCGAAAGCAATGGTTTCGCCGGTTCGAATCTTCCCGGAATCAATCGTTTCCTCACCGGTTAGAATTCTTAAAAATGTACTTTTCCCGATGCCATTTTCTCCAATGATGCCGATGCGTTCGCCTTTCTCAAAGTCATAATAGAAGCTGTCAAGGATGGTATCATCGCCATAGCTTTTAGTAACATTCAGCAGCTCCAGGATTTTGCCGCCCATCCGCTGCATATCCATTTGCAAACGCAATTCGGGATCGTCCTGCCCCGGATCGATCTCATCCTCCAGCTCTTTAAAGTCATCGATGCGGGATTTTGATTTGCTTGTTCGGGCTTTAGGCGAACGTCGCATCCATTCCAGCTCTTTTTTGTACAGCTGATTAGCTTTGTGTAGTCTTTTACGTTCTATTTCCCGTCGCTCTGCACGCTTTCGCAAAAAGTATTGGTAGTTTCCTTCGTGATGGTATAGCTTGCCGCCTTCCAATTCGATAATGTGGTCACAAACCCTTTCCAAGAAATAGCGGTCGTGTGTGACCATAAGCAATGTTTTATTGGTCATTTTGAGGTAATCTTCCAACCATTCGATCATGGCCACATCAAGATGATTGGTAGGCTCGTCGAGGATCAGCATGTCGGGATCATCGAGCAGTACAAAAGCGAGTGCGACCCGTTTTCGTTGTCCCCCGGAAAGCGTTGAGATAGACTGATCGAGATCATGAATATTCAGTTTACCGAGGATTTGTTCCATCCGTTGTTCATAGTCCCAGGCATTGGCCGCTTCCATGGCCGCAGATGCATCCTCAAAAGCCTGTTGTGTCTTTTCATTATAATTTTCGGCTTGACGCTCTGCAGCCAGCTCATATTGCTGGATGATCTGCACCATCCGGTTGTTGCTTTGTAAAATATACGAGCGAATAGTCAGGCTGTCATCCAGTTGTGGATCTTGCTCCAGGAAACCGATACGAATTCCATTTTGGATCATAACTTTTCCTTCATCGGGTGTTTCTTTACCAGCAAGAATTTGTAATAGGGTAGATTTGCCCGTCCCGTTCTCAGCTATCAATGCTGTCTTGTCGCCTTTGGATATCCCAAAAGAAAGTCCCTCAAACAGGACTTTGATGCCGTAATTCTTTGATAAATTTTCGGTAGAAAGATAGGTCATAGATGCATGGAATATCTGATGGTTTTTTAGCGTTTGATAAAATAAGGAACCAATCGCCAATATAGAAACAAAGAATAAGAACGCTACCTCTGGTCATATCTAGATATTTTTGAGGATCCCTTAAATCTTGGTTATGCTTAGGGAGTTTAAAATTCAAAATCGAACATAATAAATGTCATATTCATTACCGCCTGTTGTTAGCAACACCAACGGAGAGTCTCGTAAAGTGGGATTTGAGCTAGAATTTGCAGGCATTGAGCTTGAGAAAGCAGCCCAAATTATTCAGAAAATTTATGGTGGGTCGCTTAAAAAAGAACACCGCTATCACTACAAAGTTGTCGATACTGAACTTGGAGATTTTAGGATAGAATTGGATGCGAAGATTCTTCGCAAGATGGCGAAACAGAATGTTTTCGGGAAGCTGGGATTTGATTCAAACGAAGAATTTTTCCAGAAATCAGTCGAAGAGGTGGTAGATAAATTAGCAATGACTGTAGTGCCGCTGGAGGTGGTGATGCCACCGGTGCCAGTCCAACAGTTGAACGAATTAGAAGCATTGCGAGAAAAGCTGCAGGAAAATAAGGCAGAAGGTACGCAAACTTCGCTGGTTCACGCTTTTGGGATGCACGTGAATATTGAGTCACCAGATCTTGAGGTGGCTACTTTGCTGAAGTATCTTCGGTCGTTCCTTATCGTCTATCCATGGTTATTGGAAACACTGGATATTGATATTTCGCGACGTATTTCTCCCTTTATCGATCCTTTTCCTAAACGTTATACTCGAAAAATTTTGGATGCCGATTATCATCCCGAGCAGCGACAATTTATTGTTGATTATATCGAAGATAATCCTACTCGAAACCGTCCGGTTGATATGATGCCTATCTTTGGGCTGTTAAACGAAGAACTAATTGAAGCTGTTTTGGAGGGAGAAAAGAATTCTCCGCGTCCCGCTTTTCATTATCGTCTGCCGAATAGTCGCGTTGATGACCCTGAATGGCATTTTGAGGATGAGTGGAGGTTATGGCTGGTAGTAGAGCAATTAGCTGCTGATGAAGAAATGTTGCGAAAGCTAAGCCGGTTGTATTTGTTTAGAGAAGAAGGAACTGTCATTTCATTTCGCAGGGAATGGGCAAGAACAGTTGCAATTTTGCTTGATCTTGATGAGTAGAACAAAACCTAACATTGGCGTAACGGGACCTGACAAGGGAGGCGCAGCTGCGTGGTGGTTTACAAGGCTGGCAATCTTTTTACAGGGAGGACGAGCCATTCGTATACAGCCTAAAACGGGCATTCCTTCCGTAGAAATTCACGGTCTGATAGTCGGCGGAGGGGCTGATATCAATCCCAGGCGGTACGGCGGTTCTGTAGTGGATGAATTGTTTGAAAATGATCAGCCAGTCTCGGATATCAGGCAGTTTTTCATACGACTGGCAACGGTTGCTTTTTTTCCAATTATATATCTCGTTAGAAAATTATTTTCAACAAGAGCTCATAAAATTAATGATCATCGGGATAAGCTTGAGCTTGATTTATTGGATCATGCGCTGGATAAAGGCATCCCGGTATTGGGCATTTGCCGTGGCGCTCAGCTACTTAACATCTATTTTGGGGGAACTTTATACGACGATATCCGGGCTTTTTATTCAGAAATCCCCAAAATAAATAGTGTATGGCCCAAGAAGAAAGTAGAAATCCAGGAACCGAGCAAATTGCATGAAATTCTTAACTACGATCAGGGATGGGTAAATGCATTGCATCACCAAGCTGTGGATAAGCTGGGTGACGATCTAAAGGTAGTGGCAAGGGAACAAAACGGCATTGTCCAGGCTATTGAACACGCGAGCAATAAATTTGTGTTGGGAGTTCAATGGCATCCCGAATATATGCCGCAAGTTCCTTCACAACGACGCCTCTTCAGGGCTCTGGTCGAAGAGGCAGTATATCTTGTCAATAGTAAATAATTAACTAGGTGTCCATTTTATAATCCACAAAATGGCGTTCTTCGATGACCGAGTTGATAAATTTCAGTGCTTTTTTGTGACTGCTATTTCGAGTATACATGGTATAGTCAAGTTCAGTTTCAAAATCCGAGATAAGCACTACATCATGCGGTGATCCCTCTTCCTCATCATCTTTGGTAATATTGATGCCTACTTCAACATTCTTTATCTCATCAATACTGATTTTGAGCCCCTCAAGAATAAGTTTCATTTTTTCGGCATTCTTCTTTTTAGATGCTCCTTCAGCTTCATCCTTAAGTTTCCACATGACAACGTGTCGAATCATATTTTTCTCCTGTTAGTGTACCTTTGTTATTAATTTCTGTTTCTAAAAACTGATCTGTAATTTTTATTGAGTTTTACCGGACTTGATTAGCAAAGGCTAAGTCATCTTTATCTATCTTCACACTCGTAATATCTCGAATATCCGAATGATATTTCTTAGCCGCCCAAAGATAATTTCTGGCTCTTTCAGAACCTTTATCTTTGTACCACTTATAAGTAGCGATATACCCTTTAGCCACTTCTACCGAATCATTAGAGGTAAGTCCGTATTGTGGTCCGGAAGGCAGAGGAACCAAAAGACTATTTCCAGCAATAATTATATTAGGATTGTTCAGCGTTTTGTTGTGATCGTATATCCACGGCCAAAGTCGCGGGTTGTCATACTCTCGATGCGCGATACTCCACAATGTCTGTCCTTTTGCTATTGTTATCTCTTTGTTTTTTTTAGGGGATTTATGGGTTGCTCCTGAGCCACTTACATTTTTCTGCTGCTTTTTTTGTTTGTTTTTTTGTCTTACGGCTGGCTGCTGGCTGTCCCGTGGATGGGAGTGTGTTTTTTGACCAGACATATTAGCCTTCGCGATCGTACTGTTTGAAATATTCGAAGTAGAATTATTTTCTGAAAAGAAACCTAAATACCATGCAGTACCTGCTACCAATACTAAAAGTACAATTGCCGTAGCCACCAGGGGAAAGGGAGAGGTCTTTTTATACGACGGATCGTCTTTTTCGGTCAACGATTTTTTTTCTGGCTTTTCAGCCGTTTGTGCCTGTGCTTCCCTATCTCCTTTATCTTCATTTTCGGAGGGTTTAGTGTCTGATTTAGTATCTTGAGAAGAAGATAATGAGATTTTAGTCTCTTCTTCAGTTTTTTCCGAAATTATTTCATCCGATGCTTCTGTGGATTCCCTGGATTCTTGTTCTGCTTCTTTAAATGAAGTTTCACTATCCTGATCAGTCTGTTCTCGCGTATCTTCAGGGTTACTTTCTTCAAGGTCGAAAAAATCTTCTAAGTCATCATCATGGTCTTCCTCGTCAGCAGCATGATTGTTATATTCTACAATATCTTCTTCATCTTCATTAGGAGTTGTTTCATTTTCCTCAAAGAAAAATGAAGACGAGGTTTGAGAAGCAGTTTCTCCTAATCCAAAAGGATCTTCTTCATCATTTTCATTATTCAGCTGTCCTTTTTGGGAGTCTTCCTGGTCAAGAGTATCATGGGAGGTAGGTGGAGCCGTAGGTATAAAATCATCTTCACCAATATTTTCTGTTGGCGTTGATTCATCTTTTTGTGCATCCCCCTGGGTATTCTCTTCCGGCTCAATTAGTTCAGATTCAAGATGGGCATAGGGGGCATTTACGAGCTCCCGCAAGTCTTTATAGGGTTTAAATACAATCTTGTTGTGCGCAGGTATCGTTATTTTTTCTTCGGTTTGGGGATTGTATCCATCACGCTCATCAACTTTTTTGAGGTTAAACTTTCCAAAACCGGCAATATTAACATTTCCCTCCTGTTCAAGGCCATTATTAATGACCTCTACAAAATCTTTCAAAAAATCATGCGTAAATTGCTTGGAATTTTCCGTCTCCTCGGCAATTGCATCAATGAGTTCCCGAAATGTGACCTTCTCACTCATCTTCTATCCCCACTTGTTTAAGATCTTCTTTTAATCCCTTGCCCGGTGTAAAATCAACAACTCTTTTAGGAGGCAACTTCATGTACTGATTATAGTGAGGGTTATACGATGTACGCTCCTCACGGGTATGAACACCAAATGTCCCCAGATCAGGTATCGTAAAAGCATTACCCCCGGCAATATTATCATTAAAAGTCTGAACAATAACATCAAGCAACCGGCGTGTCTCAGCCTTACTCATATCCCAATTGTCTGCAAGCACCGTAACAAGATCGCTAGTGTTCATACCTTATAAAGCCTGTATTTGCATTAAAACTAATACCTACTATCTAATTAAGAAAAAAAATATTAAAAACTAAGTCAGATTTATGGTATTTAGCTTAGAATTCTTATAAATAGGCGTTTTTTTGTGCGACTATTTGATGCTTCCATACATTCTAAGGTATTTTATGAAACGATTTTGAGTTCGTTAAACTTTAGGTAAACAAGAATATAGCGCAAACCAAAACTTAATATTATTTATGAGTCAACCACTAAACGTCACGCAAAAATTAATTAAAAGTCATTTGGTAGATGGCGAGATGGAACCGGGTACGGAAATCGGTCTGAAAATTGATCAGACCCTGACACAAGATGCGACCGGTACCATGGTTATGTTGGAGTTGGAAGCTATGGAACTGGATGAAGCAAAAACGGAGTTGTCGTGTCAGTATGTCGATCATAATTTGATCCAGGCAGACTTTAGAAATCCTGACGATCACGTATTTTTGAAATCCGCCGCAGAGCGATTTGGTATGTGGTTCAGCCGTCCGGGAAATGGAGTAAGTCATCCTATCGAAACTGAACGATTTGCAAAACCGGGTAAAACACTGGCTGGATCCGACAGTCATACCCCTGCTTCAGGGTGTATGGGAATGCTGGCTATCGGTTCCGGCGGACTTGATGTGGCTTTTGCCATCGCTGGTGAGCCACTTTATATCAAGATGCCTAAAGTGTTGGGCGTAGAGTTGAAAGGTGAACTTCCTGATTGGGTGAGCGCCAAGGATGTTGTTCTCGAAATGCTGCGACGTTATGATGTTGACGGCGCAACTGGTTATGTGATTGAGTATTTTGGTGAGGGATTAAAAAATCTTTCTACCATGGACCGCCATGTGATCGCCAATATGGGGACCGAGATGGGAGCTACGAGTACGGTATTTCCTGCTGATGGGGAAATCCATCGTTTTATGGAGACTCAAGGGCGCGGTGATGAGTTCACCGAGTTGGTTGCCGATGAAGGCGCTGAATATGACAAGTATGAAGAACTTGTGCTTGATGATGTAGAGCCAATGATTGCTCTTCCCAGCAGTCCCGGCAACGTAGTTCCGGTTCGTGAAGTGGAGGGCAAAGATATTTATCAGGCCTATATCGGTTCTTCGGCTAATCCAGGCTACAGAGATTTCTGGGTTGCTTCTGAAATTGTACAAGGTAAGACTGTAAACGACAATGTTTCCTATGATATTAATCCGACGTCACGTCAAATTATTGAGAACATGGTGAAAAATGACGTGATGTTTAATCTTGTTCAGTCCGGCGCGCGTATTCACCAGGCTGGGTGCAACGGTTGTATTGGGATGGGACAGGCCCCTGCAACGGGACAAAACAGCCTCCGTACTGTTCCGCGTAACTTCCCGGATCGCTCGGGAACGCCTGAAGATTCGGTCTTCCTGGTAAGTCCTGAAACAGCTTCTGCATCGGCATTGACAGGTAAGATTACGGATCCTCGCGATCTCGAAGATCTTTATGAGATGACATATCCGAAATTTGAAGAACCGGAAGAAATTATTATTAATACCGAAATGCTCACTGAACCTAAGCCAAAAGAGGAGCGTGGGGAAATAAAGAAGGGTCCTAATATTTCTACTATGCCGGATTTTGATGAGCTGGCCGATTTTGATGTTCCGGTTTTGCTGAAAATGGATGATGATATTTCTACCGATGAGATTCTTAGAGCCGGTACCGAAGTCCTTCCATACCGAAGTAATATTCCGGAAATTAGTAAATTTACACTTGATGTGGTTGATAAGAATTTCCACGATCGGGCGATGGAGGCCAAAGATGAATACGGTGGACATGTGGTCATTGCCGGGGAAAATTATGCACAGGGATCCAGTCGTGAACACGCAGCTATTGCCCCCCGGTATTTAGGCATGAAGGCTGTTATAGCTAAAAGTTATGCTCGCATTGGCTGGCAAAATTTGGTCAACTTCGGTATTCCTCCACTTGAATTTGAAAATGATGAGGATTACGAGGATATCGATCAGGGTGATGTTTTGGCTGTAAGTGATATTCGAAACGCCATAAAAGATGGTAATGAGATTGTCATTCATAACAAGACAAAAGACAAGAAATATACCGTAAAGCATTCTTTCAGTGATCGGCAAAAAGAGGCCATCCTCTATGGAGGAGTCATCAATCGCTTTAAAGCGAAGAAAGCTAGCTGATTGAAAATCCAGTAATAGATTTTAAAGCCTCGGCTGTCTTAAGTCGGGGCTTTTTTTATTTGGTAATGATGTAGGTGTCAGATAAGACCTTAATTATCAGAAATCGATATGGCGCAAAAGTAGGGCTCGAATTCCACCAATATTTTGTGATGTCACTCTTCTTGTAATCTCGATAGCACATCCCAGGTGAGAGTGACACCGTCACCACCTCCAATGATGATTATATCTTCAGCTGCCATATGGAAATAAGTCCAAAATTCTTTTTTGCTTTTCACTTTTCATTTCTCACCCTTGCCAGGGCAGTTGGTCCAAATCCATATTTCCACCGGAGAGGATAATTCCTGCTTTCTTGCCCTTCATATTCACCTTATGATTAAAAACAGCCGCAACCGGAACTGCACTGGATGGTTCAATAATGATTTTCATCCGTTCCCAGATAAATCGCATTGCCTCAATGATTTCAGTTTCTTTGACCGTGACAATATCATCAACATGCTTTTGGATACAGGCGAAGGTTCCTTCACTAAGCGAAGTACGAAGTCCATCCGCAACCGTATCGGTATTTTGAACCGTATGCAGCTTACCGGAGTTGAATGAGAGATACGCATCATTTGCCACTTCGGGTTCGGTGCCAATGACTGCAATTTCAAAAGATAATCCCTTGGCAGCAATAGACGTCCCGCTCATCAAGCCACCTCCGCCAATTGGAGCTAAAATTATATCTAAATCCGGGTGATCTTCCAGCAGCTCAATAGCAGCACTGCCTTGTCCCATTATAATGTCAGGATTATCATAGGGATGAATGAATGTAGCGCCCGTCTTATCGACTACTTCATTCAGGGTCGATTCTCTTGCTTTTTGGGTCGGTTTACAAAAGGTAATTTCAGCTCCGTAATCCCGAACGGCATTCACTTTTACTTTGGGAGCATTTTCAGGCATGACAATATGAGCAGGTATCCCCCGAATTTTTGCAGCCAGTGCCACTGCCTGCGCATGGTTGCCTGATGAATGGGTGGCAACACCTTTTTGGGCTTCATCATCAGTAAGGCTATCTATTGCGTATGTCGCTCCCCGAAATTTAAAAGCACCTACTTTTTGAAAATTTTCACATTTAAAGAACAGCTTTCCTCCAGCACGCTTATTTACTTTTTGGCTTTGCAACACCGGAGTTCTGTTTACCTTATTTCGAATCCGAAGATATGCATTCTGAACTTGTTTGAATGTCGGAATATCTGTCACTTTTTGGGAAGACATGAACCAAAATTATAATCCTATACTTGATTTAAGACCTGAGAGTAATGATTTCCACCAGTAATTGAAAATAGATTTTTCAGGGTTACGTTCAAATGATATAGTACCCGTTCGCAACGGCGGTTTGTTATTCTTTTTGATCACAAAAGTATTGGCTAATAACGATTGAAATTGTTTGGGATTTTGTTTTTTCGTTTCATCAAATTCCAGGATCTTAATTTTGAGGTTGGAATAATTCATATTCAGAGAGCCGGTTGATTCCGTTGGGCCCAATTCCATATCGAAATTCATGGAATGAATTTGTCCACTCTCTATCTGTACAGCTCCTAGATTTTTGGTTGTTTGGTTCAGCTTTTTCATCGGCAGAGACCCAAAAGAGCCGGAGATATAATGTGTACCAGAATTGTTATAGGGGAAGGTAAAACGAGCGGTTAGATGTCCGGACCCCAACACATCACTCGAAGCCCGCATGATGATCGGTTTTGACGTTGAATTTGACCTTAGGTGATTATGCAGGTTTCTAAGAGTGGCATTGGTATTTTCGAAGGTTACGGTCCCCGGTTCCGGGATCAGGTTTTCTTGTTCCGAATAAGTAATATCGGCATTTGAGATAGTAACCGTGTCAACCGATATTGGTAATTCCATTCTTTGGAAAAGAAGTTGGGGAAAAATATGCTTCTTAGCTGGCCCAGCCGGAGGAATTTTATTTCGAAAAACTTCCAGTTTGCTATCTTTTAAACGAATGTTTTGGACGACCCATCTCCGGTCTCTGATTAGGGTATTGAAATTCAATCCTTGGAATATGACCGAGGGGATGTGTAATGTAATTCGGTCGGTTTCATGGCCTGCAGTATGGGAGAATTCATATCTTGGGATTTTTGGTTCCAATGCAATTGATTTGACAATTATGCTACTATCCTTACTGGAAAACCAAATGTTGGCTGTTTTAAAATGATAAAATTGGGATTTACCCCATCGTAAGCTTTCAGCTGATCCATAGAAAATTTTGCTTGGTAACAGGGGATGATGCTGAGCCCATGATGAATCGATCCTGACTTTAGAAAAATCAGCATTAAAATTTTGTATTTTGGTGTTTGAATAGCTCTCGGAAGGAGCGGCCCCCCAGTATATCGATAAATGGCGGATCTCAAAGTTATCTATTTGAAGGGCATTACTAAGAGGTTTAATTTGCTTAACGATAGATGCATTCAGATTTTTTCTGCTAGCGGTATTCTTTAGTGCACTTATATTTTTTTTGAGTGTATACGTCTGTCTTATCAACCGACAATCGATTGAGGATTAATTTCTGGTTAAACAAAAGGTTAAAAAAATGGATACCACTAGCCGTAATGCTTCGAATTGATAATGAATCCCTTGCTAGAGCGTTCTTCGTATTTTGGGATTTAGATCGGCTCCTCCAGACTCGGATATTTTCAAATTCAATCTGTCGGGTTACAGTGAAAAGGGACAAGCTCGATATCTTCACTTTAAGATCGGGATCAGCACGTTCCACTGCAGAAATAAATTGTTGCTTAAGATAAGATTTTGCAAAAAGACTAAATAGAATTTGGACAAGAAGTAGAATTCCGATAATAATTGTTAGAGCAATCCCACCTCGTTTACCCCAATATTTCCATCTTGAATCACTTGTTACTTTGTTTATCATATCCTAAATAAATAAGTAATAGGGAGTTTTTGCAAAACTACACAAGGTGGAAGTGTTATCGTAACTGCTCGACTCTCTTTGGTGAGCCCCGTGATTTCCGTTGCATAGCAATCTCGGATGAAGGGAGATTGCCGCATTTTGTTCGTTTTATTCCCAATAATACAAAATATGCAAAGCCTCTATGAATTTTAGAATAAAATAATATTGCGTCAGTTAGAGATAAGAATTTTTATTTAGAAAAGAAGAGTATTCCATTTTAAAAATGTTGCCAATCATCCCTCGACATTAGCAATAAAAGAAGCTTCGCGGGCTCCCGAAACAAGTTAAATAGCTTTGTTTTATACCAAACTTGAGACGTGTCCGCCAACTGGCTGATTCCTCGGCACACCTCGGAATGACGGTGTTTAGCAATAGAAAATCCCCCACTTAGTTATCCCTCTCCCGAAAGCCTTCGGGAGAGGGATCTCAAAAATCAACTTTGGCAAAGCCACTGGATCGGTTGCTCGTTGGGCTTGCCCTATCCTGATGACCACCCGGGTGACCGTAACAGAATCTCCAACCTACATGCCATGGAAAGGATTCCCAGTATCTTCAAGAATAATACGTGAGGTTTTATGCACCTACTGTTAGATCGAACTCACGTTAATATATTATTCCGATATCAGCGGCTGCTCAGCAAACATATATTTTTCTACAGGCTGGCCACCAATTAAATGTTCCTGTATTATTCTTTCCAGCACTTTAGGTTTGCATGAATGATACCAAATTCCCTCAGGATAAACTACGGCGATCGGACCTCTTTTACAGATTCTAAGACAATTGGCTTTTGTACGATAAACTCCACCAGTTCCATCAAGCTCCAATTCTTTAAGTCTTCTTTTTAGATAAGCCCAAGCCTCCAATCCAATTTCTTTTTTACAACATTTGGGTTTTGTCTGGTCCGCACAAAGAAAAATGTGACGCTGAATCTTGTTAAGATGGAGTTCTTCACATTTGTCTTGCAATCGTTGCTTGGTTGACTTCATTTATCGTTTTGATAATTAAAGATACATTCTTGAAAGGAATAGGAGGCTACATCAAAAAAAAAGCCAGAATGGTAGCCATTTGTCTATTCCGTTATAGAATTTACTCAATTTATAAAATAGCGAAATCCGAGTGAACCGTTAAAAAAGAAGCGGGTACTATTGACGACCCTTATAGTCGGAGCCAGCTCAAAAAAGAGATCCATAGGGGCATCCTCAAAGCTGTAAGTAGTGCCAATAACCCCCCGAAGATCTACCGTGTCAGCCACATTTTGATCATAAAATCCTAGTCCTACTCCACCGCCATAATATAGATTAAGTGAGGTCGGCATTGGATTATTACTGGAGAACAGATTTTTGGAATGAACTTCTACATCCGCCTGAGTATAGAATAAGTCGAGTCCATCTCCAAATTGAAGGGCTACCGCTCCACCTATAGCTACCCGTTGATCTATCCATGCTTTATAACTAAGCCCCGTAGGACCACTATTGACTCCATTAGCTCCACTGATTATTGCTCCAACTCCGAAACCACTCTGTTGCGCATAAGTAATTTCTGACATGAGAACGAGCATTAATCCGACCAAAAATACAGCACCTGCTTTTTTCATAGAATATTTCCCTTTTAATGAGTTTAGTTTTGAAAGATTTTATAGTCTATTTAGTAAAATCTTTGGCAGATGGTAAGTTACAATCAATCCAAATATTTAAAAAGTATTTAAAGCAGAATAGCTCCCTCATGTTTAAGTAAAATTTTTTTTCTTTTGATACCACCGGCATAACCGACGAGGCTATTATCGGCTCCTATTACTCGATGACAGGGAATGATTATCGGAATAGGATTGTGTCCATTTGCTTTACCGACCGCTCGCACCTTGTTTGGATCGCCCAAGTCGTGAGCTATTTCTCCATAAGTTTTGGTTTTGCCATACGGAATATGTTGAAGTTCGTCCCAAACGGTAAGCTGAAAGTCGGTACCTTCTGGTTTTAGAGGGACAGAAAACTTTTTACGATTCCCATCAAAGTATTCTTCAAGTTCTTCCATAACCCTATGAATAAGATCATTTTTGGTTGGCGACGAAGAATCGAGCGTTCTCTCCATAAAGTGGATTTTCCGTAGAAAGTTATCAGAGGCTATTAGTTCCAGCCAGCCTATTGGTGATTTAAAATAATCTTTCATATAGCAGTATTCAATGGGTTCGAAAAAAAATAAAAATTTTTTTGTAACAATTCCGCTTCCCAACACTCTTGCAAACAGAATGCACTATTATTGTCTCTCTAGACCCTATCTAGTTAGTCAACTAGTCACTCCTAAATGCTGAAACCTAAAGCACGGGGCCTCAGGACGGATACTCCTGAGGCCCTTTTTTTGTTTTATTACCTATCCAATGGTCTGTATTTGCCATCGGATAGTAGATAGGGTACAAAAGATTGAAGACAAAAATTCAATACTCTGGTTAATTCAGTAAGCGGTGCAGAATTTAAAAAGGGATGATCAGGAATCATTCGAGTATCTATAGGACGCCAAGCTTCCTTAGTTCTGCCAGAAGTCTGAAAGGAATTTTTCCCATCTTGCCTTATTGGTTTCAAAAACCCGTTTAAGATCAGTAAGTATTTCCTTAAAATCCTCGTTATTTCGAAGCTCTTTCCAGGCAGGATTGCTGGCTATCCAGGGATAGTTTTCGTAGCCCAGGTAGATTGCCTTTCGTAACCAGTGCAAAGCCTCCGAAGTGTTCCCCTCAACGGCACAATAAGTCGCTAGTCGGTAAGCCATCTCACAATCGGTAGAAGCAATTGTTAACAATTCGTCCGTAATCAGTTCAGAAGCCTTCTCCGGTTCGCCGTTACGAACATAGCACATAGCGAGTGTAGGATAGGTTACACGACGTTTGGGATCATCTTCAATGACAGATTCCAGAATAGGGATCGCTTTTTCATATCCGCCTTCCCGGAAGTACAGATACCCCTCCGTTGTTCGCAAGAGGGAATGCTTGGGTTCCAGCGTCAGCCCTTTATTGACTTCCAGCCAAGCGAGATCCATTTGTCCAAGATAGTGATTGAGCCGGGCACGCCTGTTGTAGATTAACGTAGCGGCAGTGGGATTGTTCTGAAGTGCCATACCCAGTAAGCGGAGGGCATCCTTATGCAGCCCATCAAGCTGTACAATTGTTCCGGCTCCAAAAAGTACTTCCACATTTCGATTGGTATTTTTCAGCAGGTATTGGATATCGCGGCGTGCTTGATCTTTTTCCCCCCGCCATAAATAAGTGTAGGCCCGCTGGAGTTTGGCCTCCACATTTTCGGGATCGAGCTTCAATGCTTTTTCAAGATGGCGTTGCGCAGCCATAAAATGAGTAGGTCCGCCATAGCCGTTGATTACGTAATTCAAATGCGTTCGCCCTAGTCCGCTGTGAGCAGCTGCAAAATCGGGGGCCTGTTCAAGCACTTCCTCAAATTTGTTTTTCCCTTCTTCCAGGTCTTTGGGATTATTTGAGCCCCAGAGAAATCGGGAAAGCAGCCCTTGGGCTTCGAGATATTGTTCAGAAACTTCAATCGGTAGATTTTCAAAAGGCGTTTTTTCCTGTCGGGCCTCTAATTTGCCAAGGTTAAATAGAGTTTCAAATACTTCATCCGTAATTTCGCTTTGGACCTTAACAATATCGAATGAGGGAACCGATATGGTATCCCCCGAGTGAATAGCTCCCGATGATACTTCAAGAAGTTGCCACGTCAGGTTGAATCCTTCTTCAGCACTAAAAAATGATCCCGTTAACACATACTCGGTTCGAAGTTTTTGACCGGCTTCTATTTCGTCGATTGATTGATCGGAAAGTGACAAGAAAGTACTGGGAGGCCGAATTACAACCGAGGCATTTTGTGAGAGCCGGGTAGCGATGGCATCGGCCATGGCCAGACCAAAGTACCGATTATGCCCATTTTCTTCTGCTTGTTTAAAAGGTAAAACGCCTATAGAATTTTCGGGAACCTCTTTATCATCCTTCTGCAGAAAAAATTCTGTTAACATGGAGAGGACGCCAGTCAGTCCTCCTTCCTTTTTTTCTTTTTGCTGATTTTCCTGATCCGGTGAGGGAGAGGGAAGCATAGCAGAGCTTTCTCCGGGAATCGTCCCTTTTTCAAAATCCATCGTTTTCATGAGCGTTTTCAGTGCATCATACAACTCTGTAACAGATTTAAACCGGTTGGCCGGTTGTTTGTCCAGTGCGGTTAAAATAAGCTCATTGAGTGTATCAGGAATCTCAGGTCGAATTTTTTGGGGATCAGTGGGTTTTCGCGATCGTATTTGTCGAATAACAATCGACTGATCGGCTTGACTATGAGACCGAAAGGGGTGCTCGCCGGTAAAAATTTCATACAAGATGACACCTAGCGAGAAAATGTCTGACTGTTGACTGCTTCGACCTGCGATAAATTGCTCTGGTGCCATGTATGCCGTAGTACCAAAAGCCGAAGATTGCTGACCTGTCTGCTGACTCTTACTTACCGGTGCATCGGCATGCATTTGGGGGGCATTTTTGCGTTTAGCAAGTCCAAAATCAAGGATTTTAACAAGCCCGCCATCAGTGACCATAATATTGGCCGGTTTGAGATCACGGTGCAAGATACCACGCTTGTGGGCCTCGGAAAGTCCATCAGAAATTTGAATACTAATCGATAGGGCAAATTGCAGATTTAAAGCACCTTTATTCAGCAATTCTTTCAACGTGCGCCCCGGCACATACTGCATCACGATATATGGACGTTGGTCGTATTCACCGATCTCATAAATCGCACTCACATTAGGGTGTTGAATGGCAGAAGCGATACGTGCCTCCTCCAGAATCCGTTCACGAATCCGTTTCTCAGAAGCGCGTTCCGGATGTACAATTTTAATGACAACTGGTCGCATAAGTTTGGTATCCGTAGCATAATAAACCGTACCATGTGACCCGGATCCAAGTTCATATTCTATGTCGTAGTGGTGAATTTTATCCATTGCCGTTTGTAGATTCGATATTGAGATCTAAAATACGGACTACCTTTGTTAACATCTAATCAAAGTAAGCTATCGGACTACTTACTTTAATCTATGATGCAAAAATAAGTTTACCTAAATATTAATTTTAGATAATTAAATTAATTATTCGTTTCATAATAATGAATTTAATTAGCCTTGTTAACGATGAGATTATAAGCCGAAACGACTACGAAGAGCATCCCCAAAACTGTAACAATGGAAGATCCGGCCGGAAAATCGTAGTGATAGGAGAGGTTTAATCCCAGAAAAGAACCCAAAAGGCTGATAAGAAGTGCACCGATAATTACACCCATGTTCGATTTGGAGAGCATGATACCGCAAACGCTGGGGATAATGAGGAAAGCAAATACGGGAATAACACCTCCGATCTCTACAGCAAATACAATGGCCAATCCGATGGATATGTAAAATAGGAAGTTCCAAAGGTTGAATAGCCCGATTTCTTCGCCTTGCCGTTCTTCGAACAATTCTGTGAGTTTGAAGAATTGTTTACGAAATATGAAATGTATCAAAGCCAGGCTCCCAAAAACAATGGCCAGCGTCGTGATTTGGCCGATACTGACAGCCAGAATATTTCCAAAGAGTACTTCCTGTATATCAGCATCGCCGTGGGGCGATTTTGATATAAGTAGCACGGTTACGGCTGATGTAAAGGCATAAATAATGCCGATGATAGCTTCCTGTTTCAAGCGTTTATCTTTGATCTTGATCAGTGAGAGCAAAAATGCCCCAACAATGGTAGCTATAATTGGAATCCACGTGCTGCCGGTGTCCAGGTAGGCGGCAATGGCTACGCCCAGTGATGAAATTTGTCCCAGCGCCAGATCAACGAAGACGATACCGCGACCTACTACATGGACGCCAAAATAGGCGAGAAGTAGTCCGGTGATCACGGCTGCAATAAATGCCTGAACCATGAAATTTAAATTAAACATTTCGAACATGATAAATTCTCCGCTAATTTGAAGAGTTGTTGTCGGTGAGTGCGCTGACAATTTTGTTGATGTCATAGTCGAACAGGTCGAAATAGTTTTTGATCTCATCATATCCGCCTGTCATAGTCGAGATTTTTACAATCTTGATGTTGGTATTTCGGGCTACGACATCTGGTGACGAAGAACTGAAATACGGAGAGTTAATGAGTATTGGGATTTTTCGGGATTTTACCTCATTGATAATTTTGACCAGCTGTGACGGCGAGGGTGGGATACCCGGCTTAGGTTCCAGGAAATCAACGATATGTAGCCCAAACCGCTTTTCGAAATACACCCACTCATTGTGATAGGCAATCACTTCTGTATTTTGATAAGGGGCCATTTTTTGTTGCCACTCTACCAGTTTCTGGTCCACCTTATCATCGAAAGTCTTCAGGTTTTTAGCATAGTCCGTTTGATTTTTGGGATCTATTTGCACGAGGTGGTTGTAAATATTTTGGGCGATCTGCTTCCCCCGAAGCGGATCCAACCAGTAGTGTGGATTTCCGTAAATATGAATATCGCCTTCCTCGCGAGTGGTGGTTGTAGGAACCTGCAATAGGGCCATGCCTTCGGATACATCCACATAACCGGGGTTTCCCTTCTGTATTTTACTGTTCCGTGAGCTTTGCAGCAGCTGCGGCGACCATCCCAATTCGAGGTCAAGTCCCACTGTAACAAACATATCGGCCCGCGAAAGCTTGACAATATAACTCGGCTTGGGATCGACGAAGTGTGGATTTTGATATCCTTTAGCGATGGAAAAAACATCCACGTGATTACCACCGACGTACTGGGTGATACTTGCCAAATCGGGAAGTGTGGTTACGACTTTCAGCTGGGCAACTGTACTATGATTTAGCCCGGTAACAAAAATCCCCAAAGCAAGGATAAATATTTTAAATGTGTGTAATCGTTTCATGAGAATAATAGGTTTGAGTGTTGATTTTTGTTCAAGGGGCTAATATTGATGAGCTCCATGCATGCCGATCACAAAAACCCATCGGAAAAGTCCGCTAAAAGTCACCTTCGAAAATCCATTATCGGTATACAGTTTGGGGCCGAATTCCAGTTTCTGAAATTCGGTGGCGTACCATCCAAAGGTCGCAGAAGCCGCCTGTTCCTCAACGTCATACATGTTCGGATCTTCGGTGTAGCTATACAGTCCCGTTACAAACCAGCGACGACTTAGCTGGTATTCCATCCATGAATACATGCCCCAGGCGTTTATTTTTTTGTCCGATGCAGTTTTGGTGTTGCTGAAGAAAAATTCTGATTGCCACTTGAATGATTTATAGGTATTGAAGCGCACAGGTTTCCATATATAGGTGAGGTCGATGCCGCCCAACTTGGATTTTTTTTGTGCTTCGTTGCTGCCCATTGCTCCTGACAATCCCAATTCGAGTGTGGCGTTGTCGGTAAGGGCCCAGAAATTCTTGAGATGAACAAGTTTCAAAGGCACCGTATGATCACTAACTGCAAACAACGGACTTTCATCTGGCCCGCGCGTGACAGATACTATAAGTTCCTGGTAAAAGGCCTGGTTGGGAAGCAACCAGCTTAAAGAGGCGCCTTGATCGATCAACGCTTCTCCCAAAAATGCTTCACTGGCAACTGGCAGCTCAATAATGGGTAAGGCGTGCTGATGTACGATGTTGATACGTCCGAAGGCCTGTCGAAATTTTCCAATTTTCAATTGGAGTCCGTAAGGCAGGCTTAGCGATTGCAGGTAAGCCTCTTCAATTTTTGCTGCTAGCTGTCCCTGGTCACCTTCGAAAACCGGATAAATATTAGCTCGGGCATAGGGATCAATAGCGGCACGCAGGCTGAGCTCCACACCTTGCAGATAGGCGTCCCAATTCCGATCACCTCGACTTGTATACAGGCTTCGGAAATCTGTAATCGCACTGATATCCGGATTCAGGTTAGAGGAAGTTGCTCGTGCCGAATGCGTTTGCTGAGTCGGGGATGGTGTTTTTTGTTCTTTGGACTGAGTTTCCCCCATCTGCTTGCGAATCTGCTCAATCGTAACCGAATCGGTAGCCGTAGAATCCTGGGCTTTCAAAGCGCCCCCGGCAACGAACAAGATCACAAATAAGAATAGTAGTATATGTAGTGTATATTGATTTTTCATAGTGGTGGTTATGAGTCATCCAACCCGTTTTGATTCGCCGATATAGATTGGCATAATTTTTCAGATAGAGGATGAAAATTAAGCCAAAACAGGAGGAGCACGTCCTAAATCAGGAAAATAAAAGATTGCGGAATGAGTATTATTTTCGTGAGTTGTAATAATCAAAAAGCATTTAAAAACTTGCGTTACCTGGGATACAGGCGCTTTATATATCTTAAATGTATAACCACAGATGGGGCAATAAGCAGCGTCGGTTGAAAGATTGCTACCGGTATCCGCTAAATTTTTGGAATGGTTCCAGTGAAATGGATGGTGGGAGTGAAGCGTAGCTATAATAAGTCCCACGCTCATGAGCACGATAAGGAACAAACATACCTGCTTTTGGACTTTTTTCTTGCACATCTCACTTGCTCTCTCTTTTAAAATAAATTTAGAACTTCATTTTAATTCAGGCAAATTTAGGATTATTAAATTTTTTATTGATACACTTTTGAATCATTTAGAGAACCAGAAAAAATAGGAAGTGTAAGAAATGTTGTGTGAACTACATCAATAGATCGGGTCTGAATTAACGTATTTTATATTATGAGCGAACTATTTGACATCATTAAAACTTGGTTTTTGGGGTTAGGACAACAATATGGGGTAAATCCTATTATTTTTGGTAGCATCTATGTGGGAGCAATCCCTTTTTTTACGATTTCGATTACATGGCTTATTCGTAATTACAAAAGAGAAAAATCCATTATTGCACCGGCTTTTTGCGCATCATTCTTTTTTATTTCAGCCTATCTATATCTTATCATAGTTGGACATGATGTGCCTTGGTGGATTTATGGAATTATTGTGCTGATGCTTGGGTACGGGGCGTGGTCTACATTTAAGAAAATACGCAGCCGGATGAATAAAATTGATAATAAGATTTATACTGATGAGTAAATACGATTATGATGTGATTGTTATAGGCGGGGGGGCAGCAGGACTTACGGCCTCGGGGATTGCCGCTAACTTCGGGGCCAAAACGTTGCTGGTTGAACACAACCGCTTGGGTGGTGATTGCACATGGACTGGCTGTGTGCCAAGCAAGATTTTGCTAAAAGCAGGAAAAGTAGCGCAACAGATTAGAAAGGCCGGTAAATACGGATTGATAGACCAAAAGCCTAAAATTGATTTTCAAAAGCTGATCAAACATCTGCACCAGCGCCGACAACAGATTTATGAGGAAGCCGACCGACCGGAGATTTATGAAGACATGGATATTGATGTAGCTTTTGGAAATGCTCGGTTCATCAATGATCATGAGATAGAACTGGAGCAAGAGAAGCAAGGCATACGCAGTATTTCAGCCAAATACTTTTTTATCTGTGCGGGATCAAGTCCCGCCGTGCCACCTGTCGAAGGTATTGATACTGCCCCATACCTGACCAGTGAATCCCTCTTTGAAATTAAAAATCTTCCGGATGAATTGATCATCATCGGAGCCGGTCCGGTTGGCATCGAAATGGGGCAGGCTCTTGGCCGACTGGGATCGAAAGTGACTGTTGTTGATATGGCAGATGGAATTATGGTCAGGGATGATGCGGAATTGGCAAATATGTTGCGGACCTATTTGGAAAATGAAGGTATTCAATTCGTGCTAAATGCCCATGTCAAAGAGGTTCAAATGCAAGATAGCGGACTGGCCGTCGATGTTTTGGTTGACGATACTCATCAAAAAGAACTTTCCGGAGATAAATTGTTGTTAGCAACTGGACGGCGTGCAAATGTTGATGGATTAGGATTGGATGAAGCCGGGATTTCATATTCGTCAAAGGGTATTGAAGTGAATGAAAAGTGTCAGACCAACCAATCGCATATTTATGCCTGTGGAGATATTACGGGTCGCTACCAGCTAACACATATGTCGGAGCACATGGCTAAGGTGGCCGTTACCGGTGCCTTGATAAAATATCCTATGAAGATGGATAGCGATCATATACCGTGGGTGACTTATACAGATCCCGAATTGGGGCACATAGGCGCTACTCAAAAGCAGCTCTTGGATAATAATATAAACTTTGAGACCTACCGTTTTCCATTCTCTAAAATTGACCGGGCGTTAACCGATTCCGAAGAAGAAGGACTGATCAAAATTTATGCTAAGAAATGGAATGGAAAGATTTATGGGGTAGATATTCTGGGAGCGCGGGCCGGCGAATTGATTTCGGAATATGCACTAGCGATGCGAAATGGTCTTACACTCCGAAATATCGCGGATACCATTCATCCTTATCCAAGTTATGGGCTTGGCGCACGGAGGGCGGCCGACCAGTGGTACATTAAGAACCAATCGGAATGGCAAGTGAAGCTCATCAAAAAAGTTTTTGGCTATCGAGGTGAAGTACCTGATTTTAGCGATTCCGATCGAATACTTTAGCACGTTTTTTGACAGGGGCCTCCCAATAAAAAATGCCGCTGTGAGGGGCACAGCGGCATTTTTTTTATTATTTCATATTGTATAACATCTACACTATCTCATCGAACGGGCTGTATTTTTGATTCCAATGCCCAGCACAACAGAGAATGTGTGGTTTTTCGAATTTGCATCCTTAATCAAATCAGTAAGTCCAAGGCTATAACGTCCACCAACATTGAGATAACCTAACTGTACACCGGCTCCAAAGTTCAGATCAAAAAGTGTATCATTGGTTTTGATGTTAAAGTCTTTGAGACTACCATCTTGTTTGGAACCATTAACGACAGTTTGATACTTATCGCTAACTTTGAAAGCTACAGCGGGACCAGCACTGATATAGGGGGCAACATTCGAATCATTTTTGTAAATCCCTTTCAACATTACGGGTACTTCGATATAAGAAAGACGATATCGTATATTTTTTGAGATTTTTGATTTCGCTCCCCTAACATCGTAGTTAACTTCGGGTTGTACGGCAAAATAGTCATTGACATTATATTCTGCGAATAGCCCGAATTTTCCAAATGTTCTAGCATTGGTGTTAGCTCCATTGCCACGGAAATTTGCGAAGTTTAAACCTCCACTAATTCCATAATTAAAATTATCCGCAGTTCTTCTCATTTGAGCAAAAAGATCACTGCTGGTAAAGGCTAGTAACAAAACACCACATAATATAAATTTGGCTAAAGTTTTCATTTTTATTCCTCATTTGGTTTTAGAAATACTAAACTAAAGGTCATTCTTTAATTGTATAGTATTTCCTTATTACCTGTATATATGATAGGTACCTTTTTTTTGGTATATATACAGAAGTTTGCCTATTCTATTGTAGGTAAAGCTCTCGCTTAATGTAGTGTCAAATTGTGTAAAAATATGATCTTATGCAGAAGATAAGCATTTTTGCTTCTGGTTATATCTGTTCACTTGATTCGGCGCTACTAATATTCTACAGTATCCCTTTTTCTTTCTGTTTATAATGCTGTTAGCAGATAGCGTCAGGGCATCTTATTCAATAATTTAAGATGATCTTCATTTACCTAAAAACAGTAGATTTCCTGCTGGTTTCGAAGAAAGGATTTTCCATGGATCTCATTGTCCGAATGGCAGTTTATAATCCATATAATATTGGTCTTAATACCGAAATAACGATTCTTATAGCTTCTACGGAACGGGTGGATAATATGCCTGTTATTGGTAGGAAAAAATGCAGTTGGCAATTTCTTACATATTCCGCAGTTAAGAAAATAGCCGTTGAAGTAGTGGCCATCCCACGTAGATGGAAAGCAAAAAAATAAGCCCACTAACAACAAATACGTAAGAGGGGTTGGTCCAGCTTGGGCCTTTTTTGTGAAATTTTTCTATAAGTCCACAAACAAAGGTGCCCACTGAGAATCCGAAAA